>Ga0256842_1000181_pt1 | contig 55149 bp, 73 predicted proteins | sample 4559240metaG_FD_185973 | JGI IMG/M metagenome (GOLD analysis project Ga0256842, IMG submission 185973) | Hydrothermal vent microbial communities from Guaymas Basin, Mexico - 4559-240 | ecosystem: Environmental > Aquatic > Marine > Hydrothermal vents | place: Mexico: Guaymas Basin | collected... | reverse complement strand
GCATAGCCTCCTCGTAAACTCTCTCCAAAAACAGAGAATCGGATGTGATCGCAAAAACGTGGCAGATGTGTAGTTCCTTCGTAAGCCTGATGAAGAAGTTGAAGAGCTTGTAAATCAGAAGACCGTCCACTTTCAAATCACCTATCACTTGAAGTTCATCTAAAATCAAAATCGGCCTACGTTTCTCCGCTATACCGCTTAAATAATCTTCTAAAAATTCGAATACATCCTCCGATCTATCTCTACCAAAGATCGCTTCGATAACGCTTTCAGAAACGGGTATCCCCTTGAACGTTAACAGCTTGATCGATTGATCTACTATCATCTTGAGCAGTTTCGTTTGATCATCCTTCTCCAATTTGAACAAAACCCTTAAGAAGTCGTCGTAATCCTTTATGAATCTTCCCCTCAAATTCACATAGAACACGACGAATTCATTCGGTAACCGGCGGATGAGATACTGAAACAGCTCGGTCTTCCCCGAATTGATCGGGCCATAAACGAAAGTGATTAGATCAGGGCGAGACTTCATAATTCTCAGTATCTCTCCAATCTCTCTTTCTCTATTGTAAAATTCGATCATCTCTCGAAGTCTAAGAAATCCTAACTTAAGTTTTACGTTTGAAGAACCTATCGATGAATTTCTTTTTATCTAAGATAGCATCTACTATCTTCCCTTCGCTCACGATCTTTTCCGCCATCTCCTTCGGAATCTTAAGCGACTGCGAAACCAATCCGACTAATAGCTCAGTAGCCTTTGAGTATCCGATCTCCTTCAGAGCTTTAGCAGCCTCTATTTTTACATCCAAGCTTTCATCTTTTCTCACAACTTCGAGCAAAGGTTCGATAGCCTTAGAATCCTTGAGTTTTCCCAAAGCCCTCGCAACCTCAATTCGAACGCCGACATCCTCATCGCTCAAAGCTTTGATGAGAGCATCGATTGCATCGCTCGCCTTCAAATCACCCAAAGCCTTAGCAGCATTTCTCCTTATCGAAACGTCCTTATGCTTCAGAGCCTTGATCAGACCTCTAACATCCCCCTTCTCCTTAAGCTTATCGACGTTGGGCTTAAAGAACAACATTATTAATTATTTAGTTTTTCCGGTAATAAGCTTTGTCGTTAACGTTTTAATCGATCAGAGAAAAATTCCATTGTGAAGCTGATCGCCGTATCAGTTTACGGCCCAGATAGACCGGGAATAATATACGGAATCTCGAAGATCTTGGCTGACAACAACGTAAACATTGTGGATATCGAGCAGAATGTCCTTCAAGGCTTGTTCGTCATGTTCATCATAGGCGACATCGAGAGGTGTTCGATTTCAATCGAAGAGTTGAAAGGTCTGCTTGAGGAGAAAGGGAAAGAGTTGGGTGTTCACGTTCACCTTACTCCATTCGTCAGACCAAAGCAAAAGGAGAAGAATCTATACGTTATAACAGTTTTGGGAAGGGATAGGATAGGAATAGTCAGAGATATAACCAAAATTTTGCTCGAACACAACGTAAACATCGAAAGAACCACTCTAACTGCAAGAGACAAGCTAATCTCGATAGAGTTCGTGGTTGATATAGGAGATGCCAATCCCAACGAAATAAAGAGACAGCTCAAGGAGGAAGTGGAAAGCTATGGTTTAGACATCGTAATTCAGCCCTATTCGATTTTCAAGCGGGAAAAGAGGCTAATAGTCTTCGACATGGACTCAACGATAGTCGATGCGGAGATAATCGACGAGCTCGCCAAAGCGGCTGGAGTTGAGAAGGAGGTGAAAGAAATTACAAAGAAAGCCATGGAGGGCAAATTGGACTACAAGCAGGCTTTGATCGAAAGGGTGAGACTGCTGAAAGGTTTGCCCGTCGAAGTCCTCGAAAAGATCTACAACCAGATCGAGCTTACAGAAGGAGCTAAGGAGCTAATTCAGGCTTTGAAGAGGGCAGGATATAAAATCGCATTGGTCAGCGGTGGATTCACGTATTTTACGGAAAAGCTGAAGAACGAGCTCGGATTGGACTACGCCTTCGGCAACGAACTTGAGATTAAAGACGGGAAACTTACGGGCAAGATAAAGGGAAGGATAATAGATGCAGAGGAGAAAGCAAAAATCATCGAGGAGCTAGCTAGGAAGGAGGGTATAAGTAAGGAAAACATAGTAGCCGTTGGAGATGGTGCTAATGACAGGATAATGATCGAAAATGCTGGTTTAGGCATAGCTTTTAACGCGAAGAAGGTTCTGAAGGAGGTTGCAGACGGAACTTTATCGAAGGAAAATCTGATCGGATTGGCGAGCATCCTAAAGTTGCCAGAGGAGTTTAAGAAGAGAATATAAGTGTATGGCTCAATGGATGCTTATTTAAAGCTCTTTCGAGCTCCTCAAGCTCTTTTTCTCTATCGTATAGATCTTCCCGTCTCGTTTTCGGTTTCGGATCGAAGAATATACTAACACCCGGTTAGTTAACTAACGGGGCGAAAGTATATAAAATCTATACTTTAATCGTAAATCAACGTAACCAATAAAACTTTCTCGATGTCTTCAACCCCGGCCCTTCTGACGAGCGTAGCTAGAACATTTTTCGAATTCTTGAAGTTCCTCCTTCTATGGAACACTATCAATCCCATATCCCCACCGAAGAGTTCAAATCCCCTAACGCTTGCCTTAAAGATTGCCAAATCGTTTTTCAGCAATAGAGATGCAAAGTGCATCTCTTCGAGCATAGAGGGCTTGGCTATCATGACGTTGTCAGTTCCAAGCAACCAGCGGTCGTATTCCGCCATAATCCTGTAATTTTTCGGATTGAGAAGACCGAAGAAGGAGTTAGAGCGAATGCATGAGACGATTGGAATACCTTCATCCATCGCCTTCCTAAGCAACCTCTCGTCAGCCTTGTTCATATGGATGAGCAGATCTGGATTAAGAGAGAGAGCCGATTCTACGTCTTCGCTATCTCTCTCCCCAGCATGGATCGCGAACATCTTATCGTGCTTCCTTGCGATCTCTCTGAGCTCCTCCAGAAATCTGAAGTCGTGATCTCTCGTCGAGCTCATCCCAAAGCCCAAAGCTTGGTTCAACAGTTTTTCCGCTTCATCCAAGCTCGAAGGCCTCGCTAAAGGAAGGCAGATCCCCAGATCGTCCGCCTTCTTGAGCAGATTCAGACCCTTAATACCCCCCTCCCTGAAGTCGAGCAGTGCGGTGGTTCCACTTTCGAATGCAATCTTTATAGAATCCTTCATTCCTTCTACGAGCTCATCTTCGCTCGATTCTGTCAAAACTCTGAATTTATATCCGCCGGGAGCCACGAGCTCCTCTAAGCTTAAGAAGGGTGGATCCTTCGCAACCGAATCTCCTAAATGGGTGTGAGCGTTGAAGAATGTCGGAGCGAACACGAATTCCGGCTTGCACTCGCACTCCTCGAACTTCGCCCTATTGCCATCCATCACAAGCTCACCCCTCAAAATCTCCCCATCGGGAGTTATCAGCTCTCCTCTCATGCGATCACCTAAACGGTTATATTCTGCCGGATCGATTGAGCGATATGGGTAAAAAGATATCCCTGACTTTGCAAGAGTTCGAGAGATGGCTAAGAGAAAGGGGATACGATAAGAGGATGGGTGAGCAAAACTTCAGACTCTTCTTGGAGATGGGCTTAGCCGGGCTATTCTTCGTGAACAGTGCCCTTCTGATGGGTTATGTATTCTCATCCATCGGACTGCCTTCGGAGAGAATTTCGGATAAGGTCAGATTCGAGATCGGGAGAAGGATTACGAACATCAGGGCGAGCAAAGATTACTTGGAGATAGAGATCGGCTAAATCAGATCGACGATTTTAAGATCGACGGCGTATCTGTAGACACGGGGAGCAAAGCTACCGCAAGTCTTGATCTTTTCGATTTCGATTATCATCCCGTGTTTTTTGAATAGATCCTTCACCTTCGTTGGTAGAATCTCATCTTCCTCCTCTTCGCCGGCGAAGGTGTAGTAGTGAATGTAGCTCCCGACCTTCACCTTGTCTCTGAGCAGATAGACGAAATCTTCAGCTGAATACGGAGCTGGCATCAAAATCCTGTCGAACTTTCCCTCAAGCTTCGGAACGACCTCCTTCACATCTCCCTCGTAAACCTTCACGATATCCCGAACCTTGTTCAGCTCAACATTCTTGCGGAAATACTCGACGGCTTTGGGGTTTATCTCAACTCCGATCACCTCCTTAGGCTTTGCAAGCTTCGCTATTACGATCGCGTAAGGTCCGACGCCAGCGAACATAACCAAAATTCTTTCTCCCGGCCTCACAAGCTTTGCAATCCTCTCCCTCTCTCCCGAAAGCTTGACCGAATAGTAAACTTTGGTGGGATCTACCAAAAATCTGCATCCGTGCTCTCTGACGATCGTTTCTGTTTCTCCACCATATATCGGCTCATACCTCGCAACTCTGTAAATCCCTTCAACCTCTCCAACCTTTCTCAGAATAGTTTTGACATGTTTGTGTTTGCTCAGAATGGCTTGAACGATTAGATCCTTGAGATGAAGAACTTCATCTGGTAGATTGATAAGAACAACATCTCCGATTATCTCAAAACTCCTTGTAACCTTCCTGAGTTCCTCATCACTCACCTTACCCTTTAAAGCTTCCTTCAAGCTCACGGAGATAGCTGGCACAACATTATATATCTTTTTGACGTCCAAGTTACGTGATTCTCACGACATCAAGAAAACCGAGCAGAAGGACGAGAAGCTTAGCAAAAGCTTTGGCCAGATTTATGAATTGGAGATACGTTACGAGAGGAAAGCTAAGCTTGGAAGAACTTTATTCCATGCTAAACAAGAACGAAAACCTTGCGATCATAGAAGAAGTTAAGGGAAATCCAGCGATTCTTAAGATCGTCCACCCGGAGAAGGGAGAACTGCTGAGGATTCGCTTCAACGTCAGTAACATCGTGAAGGTTAAGATGGATGACAGTCCCGTCGTCTTCGTCGGCAAAGCTCCGTTCGATCCACTTTTATTGGGAGCTCTTCCTCAAAGCGAAGCAGGTTTAAAGCTCGCGAGGAAGATTGATTCGAAGAAGAAGGTTTACGTTAGGAGAGATGAGGAGTGGATAACGTTGGAGTTTTGGTATGAGGATGTTTTGGTTTTCAAAATGAAGATAAAGAGGAGAGGAGGAATTAAAGTTGGAGGCTGAGTTCGTTTTTGAGATGGAGGAGTGGAAAGCCGAAATCCTATACCGAGCATTGAAGGTTGATGAGAGGGATGCGATAAGCAAGGCAAAGGTTTATTTAGATGGAGGTAGGCTAATGCTAAAGCTTGAGGCGGATGAGTTGGCAGACCTTAGAGCGGCTGTAAACGCTTGGTTGAGGTTGATTAAAGCGTGTTTGGAGGTGTTATAATGGGTGAACTTCCTCCTCAGGTTCAGAATATGATTGCCCAGCTTCAGCAACTTCAGCAACAGCTTCAGATGGTGGTAACGCAGAAGGTTCAACTTGAAAACTCGTTGAAGGAGACCGAAAATGCCATTCAGGAAGTGGAGAAGGTCGGTGACGACACTCCGATATTTAAAACTGTCGGAACGATCCTCGTCAAAACTTCGAAGGAGGACATTCTAAAAGAGCTAAAGGAGAAAAAGGACACGTTCGAGATCAGAATTAAGGCTTTGGAGAGGCAGGAGGAGAAGCTAAAAGAGCGATTGCAAGATCTGCAGAAGAAGATTAAGTCTCTACTCAGCGGAGTTCAGGCTGGCTAATCAATTTTTTATTTGTTTTTATGTCGGAGCTCGATCGAGTTCTTGAACTGATTTCGGGAGAGATCGAGCCAGATGTTTTAGCGGAAAAGCTTAATACGAGTGTTTGTCATGCTACAAACCTCTGCTTAAAGCTCGTTGAAAAGGGAAAGCTCAAGCTGAAGTTTAAGGTTATCTGCCCAAGATGTAGAGACATCTGCGCTGAATTTGAAAATATAATGGACATTCCGGATGAGCTGGAGTGTAGATGTGGCTACAAGTTCATGCCAATGAAGGAGAACATGAAGATGGTGTTCGTAAAGGTATGAAGTGTGATCAAAACCTCAAATGCATTCTGAAGTGTGCTTTTGGTATATCGTGCTTGGAGATGGAGGTTTACCTTACACTGCTCAAAAATCCCCAGCTAGATGTGAACGCGATTGCTGAAAAACTTGGAAAAGATAATAGCTCAATTTACAAAGCGCTAAAAAATTTGATGGATAGAGGGCTTGTAAAAAGAGAATACAAGATTTTAAAGAGTGGAGGATATAAATACGTTTATAAGGCAGTAGATTTTAACAAATTTAAAGAGATTACAGTCAGAATGCTCAAGAGATGGCTCGACGAAATAAAAAATGGCAAGATTTAGCGAATCATTGCTTGGGCTTTTAGAATTTCGGCTTTAATCGCTTCTTCCGGTAAAGCTCCGACAAAACCCCCAACAACTTTACCGTTTTGGAAGATCAGAACGGTTGGAATGCTCGTTATCCCGTATTTGAATGCTATCTCTGGATGCTCTTCAATATTCACCTTTACAAACGTTATTTCCCTAAATTCTCTTTCAACCTTTTCAAGGATAGGCTTTAGGAATCTGCACGGAGCACACCAATCCGCATAGAAATCCACAACTACCAACCCGTTCTCAACTATCCTCTCAAGCTCGTTTCCGTCGATTTCCTTCATGATATAAGACTATTCAAGGGAAATATATAATCATTTGGCGGTTTGGAAATTTTGGTGAAAATCGTATAACACTGTGTCATATAATCATCATCTTTCGAATATTGAGCTACAAGCAACACGTTAGTTTTAATAGTTTTTAGAAAATTATATTTGAGCTATTAGTAATGGTTAGTAGCCCCGCTTTGTGTAGCACGTGAAAACGAACTGTGAAAAATCAGAGAAATGTCACCTGAGATGTCACAAAAATAGTGGAACATCGCATGATAAATCTAAAGTCATGGTTTACAAAAGCGAATACGTTCTGAAAGCCTTTAATGAGCTGTTTGAGAAAAAGAAGAGACCTCTGTGTCTTGCGGACTTCAAGGAGTATTTCGGGATCAGAGAGAAGAGAGATTCAAAATCCATTAACTGGAGAGAGTCCGATAAGATAGAGCATGCTTTGAGAAGGCTTTTCAAAAAGGGCAAGATCTCAAGAACGGAGAGCATGGTTAAGATTGAAGATTATCCCGTTTCTCCGTATGCGAGCATGGACAGCAAGAACGTGAGGGCATATCTCTACGCCCCGATAGAATACGCCGGAAGAACAGTGGAATTCACGCTCAACGGAAAGGAATACTCGGCGAGATTCGTTTCCTACGAAATGATCAAGGAGAAAGAAAGCAGCAAGGTTAAGAAGAAAGATCTCGTGCTTGAAATTCTGAGAAATTCAGAAACTGCCTTAACTGTTGAGGAAATTCTTGAAAGGCTTAACGAGAGGTATAACGTTTACAGGATAGAAACGAAGAGAGATTTTTACAACGCAACTTCCTCATTAACCAGAGCTGTTCTGAAGCCTCTGAGAAAGGATGGTTTGAGAGGAAGAAAGATTGATGGAAAGTGGGTTTGGTATTTTACGGAAGAGCAGCTCGAAAATTACAGGGAGCGTTATATAAGGGAGAATGAAGTTTTGAGAACGATCAGGGATCTTGTCAAGAGCGAGAAAGTTGTGCCTGTGAGCAGAATAGTCTCCGAGCTTTATCTCACGCCAGATGAAGTGAGATATCACGTCAGAAAGGTTGCAAAGTGCATAGAGGTTGAGATAAACGTTGAAAGCTCCGTAAGAGATGTTAAGGTCGATGTTAAGATTCCTGAGTTTAAGAGAGACTCTTTCATCGACTGGCTCGGGTATGTTGTTCCAAAATCTGAATCCGGCTATGGTTATGAAAGCTTCTTGGTTGATCTTGACTCGGACTGGGAGGAAAAGCTGAAGAAGGAAATAGCCAAGTCCCTCGCGAGGATAAACATAAGAGCGGTTATAGGAAGCTTCTACGAGAAGCTCGTTGCAAGGCTGTTTCAGATTCTCTGCAGCTCCGAAGAGCTTAGAAACAATCCTGAGCTCAGCAGGTTTTCAATTCCGTTCGTTTTCAGGGATGAGAAAGTAGCAAACGTCTGGATTGTTACGGAAAAGGGTAGAAAGCTTGAGTTTGATGTTCTGATAAGGGGAACCTTCTACGCTTTCAACGTGATGGCCGAAGGAAGAAGTTCTCTGGATCTGATAATACCCGTAGAGTGCAAGTACACGCTTGTGAAGCCGGAGCATGTTGCGAACTTTGATGACAGAGTTAAGGCAGCTTTTGGAAATTCAAGAAATGTTCTGCCGATAATGATTGGTCTGGGCTGGAGCAACGAAGCCCTGCACATGGCGAAAAGGCTTGGAATCATGACACTGTATTTCTCGGCTATTGACAGGCTGATAAGCGAGATGACAGGAAAGAAGTACAGGCATGAGTACGAGTGGAGAAAAGTTGAGGAGATGCTTAATAGGGGAGAGATTACGCTGAAAGATTTGAGAGAAAAATTGAGGAAAGGAGAGTGGAGGTTTAAGTTTGAGGAAATTCTAGCACTGAAGAGCAATGCATAGCTACTGCTTCATAAAGTATTAATAATTTCCATTTTCAATGGTAGCTTTAATTCTGTTCAGAGTTGGTTAAAGAATTTTACAGCTTTATCAAATTAATTATCAGAGATGTTTTCAATAAAGATCTACATTATTAAGATTGTACCAACGACTTTATTATTAATTCTGTATACTCGCGAACGGCATCATACTTTGGTGATGTACAGAAGGAGAGATTAATCAATATCCTTGGATAAATGCCGCGTATCTTGATATAACAAGTGTCTGAGTAAAGTTCTATGGAGAAGCTATGAATATTAATGTTTGGCTTGCTAACAGTGAAACCTTTTTCTTGAGCCACCTTTACAAGATGCTCTATAGCTCTTTTTTCAGGTATTTTCTCTACTAATGCTCGAACTTCAAATTCTCTATCAGTTTTTTCAAGTATTGTGTACCTAAAAAACCTTTCTTTTACTATCATTTGTTTCTGCTCAAAGAAGTTAAAAAGAGTAGGAGTTACCATTTCTTCGATTTTCAACAGGTCCTTTAAAATGGACCCATAGACAACTTTTTCAGTGTCAATTTTTAGACTTTCCTCTTTTAGCTTAATAGTTTTTATTGAGTTTCTCTCCTTCTTATCTGGGATCTTCTTTAAGTCTTCTTTTATCTTCTTAAGAATTTTATCCCATTTTTCCCTTTCTTTAATGCACATCTCTACTTCTTTAATCCTTTTTATTTCTTGGAGAATTTTTCTTACCTCCTCAAAGTCGCCTATCCATACATAATCCCTTATAGCATTATAGGCAGAAATTATTTTTCCGACAAATTCTTTCTTACTATCATTCATGAATTTACCCCCTCACAACAACAATTGTTGCTTTATACTTTTCACGACCTCTCGGTCTATTCAGTAGGAAGATTAAGCCATATTGATTACTAGATGTAACGAGGCGCGATAGTTGCATTATTGCTCTTTCAATCCTTTTATCGTCAATATCACCCATACAGCCTTTAACTTCTGCATATATCTCATCTTGATAATTGGTGGTTCCAAGAAGACTGGCAAGCTTCTTAGAACGGTCATATATAATGAAATCCGGAGAAAGTTCATCTTTCCTCTTCTGAGGTCTTAAATGGGCTATGTAGTATGGAGATATCCCCAAATTTTCTGTTAGATAATAAACAAACACACTTTCACCAATAACTCCTGATAGATCTCCGGAAAAATACTTTTCATAAAGATAAGAAACTGGTGGTGGTGGAGGAATAGGAGGAGTATAGAGAGATAACCTTATACCCCAGTTATACATTATAACATTATCATCAATTCCCGTGATTTGCTTTTCTGTGTATCCCAGATTTATTAGCTCAAGAACCGGAAGATCTATATTTATGTTTCCTATCTGAGTTGAATTTACATTTCTGTTTGCTGCAAGAGAAATATTCCTACTTATTTGGCTCAGTCTAGCAGTTACTGTGCTTATTGAAACTACTCCATTGAATTTCCATACTGGAATTTGAAATGCCATTTAGAAAGTCTAGTAATAAAATGACCTTAAATTTTTCTTTACTCTTTCTTGAAACCTATCAAGAAGATTTTTGGTAAAATTTAGAGTAGTGTTCAAATTAAGACCTTCCTCGGCACATTTAGCCTTATAAAATAACTACCTCCAATTCCTCTTCTTTCCATGCTTATTAGTCCGTAGCTAGCAAGTCTCTCAAGATAGTATCTCAGCATTCTGTCCTTTAGCCCCTGAGGATATACTTTCCTGTAAAGCTCATAGAACTCTGAATAAAAAATACCATTTTCGGGGATAAGAGAAATTATCTTTTTCTCGTTTGAAGAGAGTTGATCAATCATACATCTTGCCTTTGCGAACTGCGATTCTGAAAGAGCACTTTTCACGTGGTCAACGGTAACCCTGTATTTTCCATCTTTCTTTGCAAGTTCTCCGGCTCTGAGCAAAGTTTCTCTCGCTATTCTCACGTCTCCTCCCATTTCGCAGGCAACCTCAGCAAGATAGTCTATTGCTTCTTCATCAACAACTCCTCTGTGAAATGCGAACTCAACTCTCATCTGAATTATTTCCTTCATCTGTTTGAAAGTGTATGGTTTGTAGGGAATTTCCTCAACAGGGCGAAGAGAGCTTTTTATGCGTGGATCAACATTCATGAAGACGAACTGATCGTTGGTGACCATGATTATCTGTGCCGGAATGGATTCCTCCTTGAGCCTTGAGAGATCGTAAAGTACTTCAGAGCCTCTCGGGAAAAGGTGATCCACTTCATCGAAGCATATCACAGGAAAGACTCTAGATTTTCTCAATTCTGAGATAAGCAGATCGTAAAGCTCGTCATATGCTATGCCTCTTCTTGAGGGAATTCTTCTTGTAGGTCTTACCTTTCTGAAGAATTCAAGGATTATCGAGTAAAGTGCACCCATTCTCGTATTCACGCGAAAACAGTTAAGATAAACTGTAAACGCACTGGTTTCCTCCTCAAGCTTCCTGAAAATGAATTTCACAGAAGCTGTTTTTCCGGTTCCCGGAGGACCATAGATGAATATATTCGAAACGCTTGAAGGATTTTTCAGTGCACTATTTATAATGCTCGATATCGCCTTTATCTCCTTTTCTCGATGCGGTAAATGATCAGGAAGATAATCAGGACTTAAAACTTCCTTCTGGCGAAATACGGGATCCTCGTAACCGTACATGATTGGAATTCCTGAATGAGAATTTTTAAAGGTTAGAGGAGTAGATTGCAAAGTTAAATTTAAATACAGCATTTGAATATAACTAAATTTATAATTTGGATTACAGCTATAATGGGGATAGAGGCTCTGTTAAAATCTATCTGAGTCTGGCCGGGGCGCCATTTGCAATTAACAGAGCCTCCCCCAATATATGAGAGCAGTAACAACAAATCTGGATGTGGAGAATGAACATACATCGCTACTGGAAAAGATATGAAATAGCATTAAGGCTTCTAAGACAGTCAAATATTTCTCAGAAAAACAAGCAACTAATAGAAAAATTCTGCAACGACTGCTTTGCACAAGGAATAACAGCAGGAAGAGTTCAGAAATACGCTTATATCCTCAGAAAGGTTGCGGAGTGGCTTGGAAAGGACTTTGATAAGGCAACTGAAGAAGATCTCAAAAAAGTTGTCGCAGTAATAAACGCGTCTCCATTCAAGGACTGGACGAAATATGACTACAAGCGATCGATTAAAAAGTTCTTCAGATGGCTTGGAAAGGAAGATTTGATTTCATGGCTGAAATGCAACGACGTGAAGAACAAAAAACTTCCCGAAGAGATTCTCACAGAAGAGGATATCAAAAAGATGATAGATGCTGCACAGACTACAAGAGATAAGGCTATAGTTGCAGTTCTCTATGAATCGGGCTGTAGAGTTGGAGAGTTTCTGTCGATGAAGATGAAAAACGTTCAGTTTGACAGGTATGGTGCTATAATTGTTGTTCACGGTAAAACTGGTTACAGAAGGATAAGGCTCGTTTCTTCGGCTCCTTACCTCGCGGAATGGATGAACATGCATCCGTTTAATGATGATCCGGAAGCATGGCTCTGGATCTCGCTAAGAAACCTCAAAAGGTTGCCATATAACTCACTGAGGACAATTCTCAGGGTCATTGCGGAGAAGGCAGGGGTTAGAAAGAGCGTGAACCCGCATGCCTTCAGGCATGCAAGGGCTACGCATCTTGCAAACTTTCTTACTGAAGCGCAGATGAAGGAGTTCTTTGGTTGGGTTCAGGATAGCGACATGGCAAGTGTTTACGTGCATCTATCCGGTAGAGACGTGGATAAAGCGATTCTGAAGCTTTACGGTATCGAAATGGAGGAAAGTGAAAAAGATGGTGAGTTGCTGAAGCCAAAGAAATGTTTGAGGTGTGGTGAGATGAATCCAGCAACGAATAGGGTTTGTCAGAGATGCTTCTTCCCGCTTGATGAGCAGGCAGAAAAGCTGCTTGAGAGAGAGGTTAGAAGGCAGATGATAGACGAGATAATGGAAACTCTGTGGAACGACCGGGAGTTCAGGGACTTTTTCATGAGAAAGATAAGAGAAACTAGAGCAAAAATTTCAATCTGAAGAGTTTTTGAGGTTGTTGCTTATTTCCTCAAAAACTTCCTTTACCCATTTTCTTTCTTCATCGAAGCTTACTTCCTCACTGAATTCGTGTCCGTTTTTACATTCAAAGATTCTTCTAAACACTCCCTTCCTGAAATCAGGCTCTACTGTCTTCAGTATCGCATCCTCCTTGCAAAAGGGACATTTTCTGAAGATTCCAGACATGTTAGAATTTGATTGCGTTACTCAAAAAGATTGTCAAGACTGAGCTAATTGCAATGTATAAAAGTTTGAATGTCTAGATTTGCACTATGGTATATTACACTCCCGAAGAGAGTGTGCTCAATGGATTTGTAAATGGTATCTCAGGTGCAATTGAAGGTTATGTCCTAGCACTTGTAATTAGTGTGTTAAAACAATCGTTTGCAGGTTTTTCTCCAGTAGCGAACGTGCTTAATGTGGCTATACTTGTGCTCCTTATCCAAACACTCTATCTTCTGTTCAGAGTCTCCTTTGCTTTCATATTCATGAAAAGATTGAGCACCGTGGTCTATTACTTTACGTTTACAGCGACCTATATCTGGTTCAACATGGAGTTAGGGGATTATCTCTCCGCCTCAACGATGTTCCTTGCAATTCTAGTTTCAATAATAGTCAGAGCTAAAATAGAAGAAGAGGAGGCAGCTATACTTTGACAATTAAAAAGGAAAGAAGAAAAACTACTTTTCTTTTCTTAGAATGCTGAACCTGAGAATACCCTCAAATCCCAGAGCAAGCACTTCTGCCTTAAACTTCTCGTTCTCATATGCTTCTGAGTTGAAGGTGTATGGTATCGTTCTATAGTCTCCGTAAACTTCTCTAAGTGCGTCCTTTACAGCTCTACCAACCTCGCTGAATGAGAGTTGTCCAGTCATGTATTTTCTCCCGTTTATCTCAATGCATCCATTATCGTAGTCGTAGCATATACTAGTTTTCTTGTTTTTCTGGATGTGTTCTTTGATGATGTCTTTGATCTCCTTCATAAGGAATCACGTCTTCATGATGAATTATAAGACAGAAGAGAGTGAATTGCAAATTGCATTAATCTGCAACATTCTCTTTCTTCGCCATTAATTCTACACGGAAATTAAGATTAGCCATGAATATCAATAAACTCGTGAAATTCGTCGAGGAAACCCAGTATCTTCCAGAATCGATTTCCTTTAAAAGAGATTGGCTTGGCTGGAAGCTTCTGTATAGCGATGTCCTTTTTTACAGAGATGGAAAGCAGAAAGACGTGATAAAAAACATTGCAAAGAGCGTGATAGACTACAGGAATCATAAAATCATTTTCAGAGCTTCAGGAAGCATTTTCTGTGACTATGTTTATGCTTTTGTCAACGACGATTCCGAGCCTGAACTTCCGTTTTACATGCTGAACAGAAGTGAAATTCCAAAGTACTATGATGAATTCATCGAAAGGCTGAGCATTGATAAGGACAGAAATCTGATTGTTTTTAAAGCAGATGATGCGATTTACGAATTTGAGGGTTATGAAGATTTGATAGAGGAGTATGGAGGAAAAGCTTGCAAGATATTTCTTGATCGGGAGATGTGGAGATACATCTATTTAGGAACGTTTGATCCGCTACCTTTGACAGAGGATGTGGATTCATGGAGAAGAGTTTTGAAGGTGCATGAAAGTGTGCCAAGAATCTAGATTATTTTCTGAACCTTTCTTTTTCTATGCCAAAATCTAATAAAGAAGGGCTGATTTTACTATCAAATCCAAGTCTGTCGTACATAATCTCTGCAGCTCTCAAATTCTCCAATATAAACTCAGTAGCTCTTTTTCGTTCTTCAAAAGGTACACCTATCTTTTTGAGAAACTTAATCGCATCTTCAGTCTTCTCGAATCCTTTAACTTTCTTATCGGAGTCTATTATGACTATTTTTTCTCCTAAGTCTCCCTTAGGCCCCACACAAATGTTTACTTCTTGTCCTTCATTATCTTTAACAATAATGCATCCTATAGGCCTTCTTTTCTGTAATTCATTCATAAAATAAATACTGTTTGTTACTATCCACAATAAATTTTTCTGCACTCTCCTCTCTCTTCCGCTTTTTCTTTCTCCACAACATAAAACTTCGCATGAAGGAAAAACCCTATCCTTTCAGAACCCTTGAAAAAATGAGCACAGAAGCTGCAATCTACTCGGCTTTCTGCATACTCTTTGCTTTGCTCGCCGTGATGAAAGGACTTGGAGGTAAAATCATAGAGGCTCTTCAGTTCGAAGTACTCTCCCTGCTATTCCTCGTACTTTACGAGCACGAAATAACAAAGAGCTTGCTCAAAAAGGTGAGAAAAAGATGAACGAACTGCTTCTGGTATTTCTGACAGGCATAGTCCTCGGATTCCTGATGAAAATACTTGTGAAATCACTGACAGGCTTCATAGCATTTGCGTGCGTGATTGCAGCGATCTCAGGCATATTTGCTGGAAGAAGCGACATAACAATTCTCGGAACTTTCTCGCTTTTCGGGATCGCTGCTTTAAAAAACGGGAGGCGAGGCAAAAATGCTCGATAGGATAAGAAGATGGATTAACGGAGTAAATGAATTTTCTCCAGATAGTTTCAGGCATCTGAAGTTTCCAGAAGTAGTCAGGTTCATTCCATCAGAAACCTCTTTCAGCAACCTGTTGCTTCTGGAAGAAGCTCTGAAAATCTTGTGGAGCAAAAAGGCAACATACTCAATCGAGATATGGAAGGAAGAGGATCTTGAATTCTACCTTTCATCGAACAGGTTTGAAAAATTGGGAGAGCTTGCATATAGGCTTTCAGCTGTTTACCCATCTCCAAAGCTTGAATACCCGAAAAAGGCATTCCCGGAAGCTAAAGGCTACGTAGCTTCCGGATTCCTGAAGCTCGAAGGAAGCATTCTCGGTCTAAAAACACTTGAAGATTTCGATTACGATCCTTTAATTCACGTAATTTCGGCGATCAGAAACCCATGCATAATTCAGTTTCTTTTCAAACCAGAAAGAACAGTTATAGAAACGTTTTCGGGAGAATACCCACTATTCAGGCTCAGAGTGGCAGTTTCAGCTTTCTCAGAAAAGTGGAAAAACGCAAGAGATGAGTGCGAGAGAATTCTGAGAAGCTTCTCGGTTTTCAACGGGTTTGCAAAACTGAAACCAGTTCTATCATCGCCAGTGAGAAATTCAAGAGATATTTTCCATAGAATTGCGGAGAGAAAGCTCTCAATCTTTGAGGGATTCAGAATTATGTCATCGTCTCTTGCTGCAATTGCCCATCTCCCGTTAAAGGGAGCATGAATGATAAAGGTAGGATTCGGAGAGCTGAGAGGGGTGAGATATCCCGTTTTCATCAGGCTAAGCCATCTTCTTTATCACCAGTACATTCTGGGAGCGACAGGCACAGGCAAGAGCACGTTAATAGCAAATGAAATCGTTCAGGCTTTTGAGGAAAATGCATGCTGCATTGTCATAGATCCTCACGGAGATCTTTCAATGAATGTTGTAAGGGCTGTTAATCCCGGAGATTTGGAAAACGTTTATCTGTTCGACCCTTTGAGGGTAAGGTTTTCGCTGAACCCTCTTGAGCTTCCATGTTGCGATAACAGAGATATAGTTGCCGAGAAGATGATTGCAGAGATCACAGAGTTTTTCAAGAAGCTCTATGGCGTGCAGTACTGGGGACCATCGCTTAACAGAATCTTTCAGGATGGCCTGAGAGCACTTTATGAGAAGGATGATTCACCAACGCTGAAGGATCTTTACGATTTGGTGAGTGGAAAGATTCAGCACAGAGAGTTTCAGGAAGAGCTCAAAAGGCTACCAAGAGGAAGAACAGACTCGGTTCTCAACAAGCTCGCACCGTTTGTTAAGAATGCGTTTATCAGCAAAATCCTCTGCAGGAAGTTTTCGAGCCTGAGCTTGGAAGAGCTGATAGCTCCCAAAAGGCTGATAGCGTTCAGACTTCCCAAGGGAGAGCTATCCGAAATAATATCGGTGCTGATAGGCTCAACGATTGTAACGAAGCTATGGTTCTCAGCTATGTCGAGAGATAAGGATTTTCCAATCATTCTCGCGATAGACGAGTTTCATCTTTACTCGCATCTCGAAACCCTGAGAAACATGATAGCGGAGGGCAGAAAATACGGAATCGGTCTGATACTCGCACACCAGCACACATCTCAGCTATCGCAGGAGCTTCTTGGAGATGTTTTATCAAATTCCGGGATAAAGATTGTTTTCAGGGTTTCTGGTGAAGATGCAATTCTTATTTCAAGGAACTTTGGTTCTAAGGAGCTTGCGGAAAAGCTTGTTGCACTTCCAGATGGAAAAGCGATTGTATACATCAGCGGAAGGGTTTTTAACGAAACCAAGGTTTTCGAAATTTCAACGCTTCCTCTTTTCGCGAGAAACAGCTTCATTGATCATGTTTTGAGCAGGATGAAGGAGCTTTTTGAAGTTGAAGAGGGGATTTGCGAGGTAGTTGAGGATGTCGAGATATTCGAGCTGATAAACATAATCGACTCACTCAGAAAGGAGGGGGAGGTTAAGGTCAGCGATATATTTGAAAAATATAGAAGCATAAAGCCCGGAATAAGGGGAAGCGAGCTCTCCTCTCTGCTTGAAAGGGCTGAAAGTCTTGGTTTTGTTACGAGGCATGTTGTAAAGCAGAAGAGAGGCAGGCCAAAGATCGTCGTTGAGCTCACCGAAAAGTCTGAGGAAGTTCTTGGATATAAGAAATCAAAATCCACGAGTGCGGGAGGAAAGACCCATGAAAAACTTGCTTTGAGCTTTGCGGAAAAGCTGAGGAAGAATGGGTTTATTGTTGTGTTTCCGCATCAGGGAGGAGGAAAAGAACAGCCCGATATCATCGCTTACAGAAGAGTTGGCGATAAGTGGATTGAAACAGGAGTTGAGATCGAGGTAAGAGCCGATCACCCAGCTCAGGTGCTGAGAAACTATGAGAAGAACATTCGAATGGGAAGAGACGTTATATTTGTCGTTCCCGATGATAAGATTGCAGAGAGAGTTAAGAGGATACTTGGGGATAGAGAGAAGTACTGTGTGATTGTTGAAAGGATCGCATAATAAAAACATAAAACCCATAAATCCCATAAAACGGTTTCCCGTGAATTCCAAGCCGGGGTTTTGTGTTTTTGAAAAAAAAAAAGAAGAAAAAAGAGTGGTGAAGTAGAAAAAAGAAGGATGCTGAGAGAATTGGTTATATTATGTTGGGAATTTACTGAAAGTGTTAATGCAAAGTAGAAATTGTTGGCTGGAGTTAAATATTTTAGAGCTTAGAGACAAAAGTTAGTTAGGTGTTTAAGGATGGACAGAATAGAGGAAATAAAGGAAATAATACTTCCAGTACTCAAGAAGTATAATGTGAAGAAAGCATCCCTATTTGGATCTATCGTAAGAGGAGAATATACTGAGAAGAGTGATATTGACATTCTTGTGGAATTTGAAGGTAGAAAGAGTTTACTTGATCTTGCAGGGCTTAAGATAGAGCTTGAAGAGAAGCTGAAGAGAAAAGTTGATGTTCTTACCTATAAATCGATTCATCCTCTGCTCAAAGACAAAATTCTTGCTGAGAAGGTTGATATTCTATGAAAAAAGACGTAAAAACGTTTTTACAGCACATAATGGAAAGTATTGAGAGAATTGAGGAGTACACTCAGGGTATTTCTAAGGAAGACTTCATGGAAAATCTTCAGCTGCAAGACGCAGTTATCAGAAGACTTGAGATAATTGGAGAAGCTGTGAAAAATATACCTCAGGATTTCAGAGAGAAATATCCTGATGTGCCTTGGAAACAAATCGCAGGAATGAGAGATGTTCTTATTCATGGGTATTTTGGAGTCGATCTTGATCTTGTTTGGGAAGTTGTTGAAAAAGATCTGCCAGAACTGAAAGAAAGGATTAGAAGAATTCTTGATGAGTTGGAAGAATAACGAGAGATAATATATTGCGAACTCTCAATCTTCGCTTTGTCCGTACTTATTTCGTTCATATCTATAATAATCCATGAGTAATTTCCTTGGATTATCAGAAGCTATCAGTTTAACTGCGGCTCTACCATTACTGAAATCAACCAAATACTCTATTAGAAATTCATCGTCACGTTTGAAGTAACTGTCATAGAACTCTACTTTCTTTATGCCTTTCATCTCATTTTTGACTGTCTCTTTAATAAATTCAAACGGTTTTAGTATATCTTCTTCAAATGCTTTTAGGACCTCATTCCTCGTTAAATCTACTGGAATGAATCTATCTAAAACATAAACAAATACATCCATTTTTAGCACCTTCACCATATTTTTCTTTGATCCTTGTTTTAAAGTTTTATTTCCGTTATTCTCCTTATCTTGTTCTCTCCTTTAATTCTTTTGAAGTATTCTATTTCTTCTCTCATCCCTTCCGTTATTTCATTTCCGAAAATCCAAAGCTCATCACAGAACTCTAACAACTTCTTATTCATCTCTAAAGCTCTTCTCCTATCTTCTGGATTGTGATCATCCATAAATTGGCTAAAGTAGACATGAGGAGCTATTGGAATGTAGCCCATATCAACGAGCATTCTGCAATACTTCTTAGCTTTCTCTATATTTTCATGTTTTCCTTGGAATGGAGAACAAACAAATACGACCTTCATAATCACCCGCTACTCTTTTAAGTATTGGCCACTAACCGGAATAAAGCGTTTCGGTTTTATTGGCTTATCGTATTTCTTTATATCTTCAAGCTCTATTGCTATCCAAAGTTTTTTCTTTACCTTTTCTCTACTTCCAGGAGATTTCCAACGATCTTGCGATTTAATATATTCTTTGAGCTCCTCTTTTGTTAGAAATAGTCTATCTCCAAAGGTTTCAAAAAACTGCATTGGATCCTTCGAAAGAACTATCCTCTTTATCTTTGCCTCACCGACAAATCCTGTATCCTCATGTGATTGATAAAATACGAATTTCATTCCTGGCTTTAACTGTTTCCACACCGTAGCTGGCTTAACAAAAACGTTTTTTCCTTCTTTAAAGAAACGATCAATAAACTTCTTAGGAATGGGATATGCAACACCGATAATTTTGGCCATCAATAACACCTCATGATTTTTGAGACAATTGACTTAAAATTAACTTATAGTCCTCTTCAGGAATTTCTCTCATAGCTTTACCCATTAAATGTCCTGACCATTTCTTTTTGTTTTTAATAAACCTGAGTTTCGGTATCAAAGGCTTAAACTCAATTGGTTTATCAAAAATATTTACAGGTTTTATTCTAATTCTATAAGGAAATATCTCATTTCCCATACCTTTTGGAACTTTAAAGATCCTTGTCGACTCTTTAAATACTTCTGAAACTGCTTCGTAGACAGCAACTATTCTTGATTCTTTAACTTTATCTCCGACTTTCTCTTGTTTAAGATAAATTAAGAGTTTGTCTCCAGGTCTCACTTTAGAAATCGTATTCTTATGTCTCTCTGGGACACCCCAAATGTTTTTCTCTTTAATTATTTTCCAATTATCTTCAGTAGTTATGCAAATCCAATATTTCACAGTTGGATATTTTTAGCTTAACTTCATAAGCTTTTCTAGATATTCCCTTAAGATAATATCCCAACCAGGTGGTACCCAAAAATATATTTTTGTCCTAAGGGAGTAAGAAATTTATAAGGAAGGACAAGAGCACAAAACTAGAAGAAAGGAGGTTAATAAATGGAAATCGATGTTGATAAGGTCTATTCGGGAATTAAGCAAGCGGCAACTTTCGCAAAGAATGAGGAAGAACTTAGAATCAGAGTGTCTAATATCATAGAAAATGAAATTATTTCTAAGCTCAGAGAAACTGAAAAAGATATACCCTTTGCTCGGTATGAATATACGTTTATTTCTGGTGGTAGAGCAGATGCATTATACGGTCATGTAATAATCGAATATAAGGCTCCTGGAAAACTTACAAGAGATAAAGATATAGCAAAAGCAAAAGAACAGGTCATATCCTATATAAAAAAGGAGGCTGAGGTAGAGGAGAGATACAAACACTTTTTAGGTGTGATAATTTCTGATAAAATAGCATTTGTTAGATACGATGAGCGAAATAAACAATGGATTTTAAGAGGGCCATATGACATTACAAGAGAAACCGTAATAAGGCTTATAGAGGCTATTAGAGGATTGAAAAGGAAAAAATTATGCGTTGAAGAGCTCTTAAGAGATTTTGGTCCTAAAAGTGATATTGCAAAGACTGCTGTAAGAGTCTTTTACAATAAAATCATTAATCCAAAAAGTGGGAAAACTAAGCTACTTTTTGAGGACTGGGTAAGATTATTCTCACAAGCCTGTGGATATAGTCCTGAGAAGCTTAAAGGTCTTGAGAAAGAGTACAACCTTAAAGGAGCTAATAACACGGCTTTACTTTTTGCTATTCATACATACTACGCACTGCTCATGAAACTTCTTGCAGCTGAGATCACATATCTCTTTGGTACTGGTAAATGGCTCGTTTCTTATGTTTCAAAGTTAGAGGATGCACACTTAAGAGGCCTAAATGTCCTTAAGAAAGAACTTGAAGAACTAGAAAGTGGAGGAATCTTTAAGAAAATTCTTGGTATTACAAACTTTGTAGAGGGTGACTATTTCAGTTGGTACTTGGAGGAATTTGATCAAGACATTGCAAATGTGGTTTCTCTTATTGCTAAGAGACTTGCTGATTACGAACCAGCGACACCAATCCTTGAACCCGAATACGCAAGAGATCTACTAAAGCGACTTTATCAGCATCTAGTTCCAAGAAAAGTTAGGCACGATCTTGGAGAATACTATACCCCAGATTGGCTTGCTGATCTTGTGCTTGATGAGATTGGCTATACCATCGAGAACTTTGAAAAGCTCGCAAAAGAAAAGGAAGATCCTACTTATCCTCTCCAGCTTAGGTTACTTGATCCTGCATGTGGTTCAGGAACATTCCTTATTTTGGCTATTAAAAGGTTGAAAGAATATGCTGACAGACACTATCTCACAGACATAGTGGGAAAATACATTCTACAAAATATAGTTGGCTATGATCTAAATCCACTTGCAGTTCTTGCAGCAAGAACAAACTATCTACTTGCTATCGCTGATGTGCTTCATGGAAGAGAACAAGCAGAAATCGAAATCCCCGTTTATCTCGCTGATTCGTTGCTAATCGAAACTAGAACAACACTAACCGGATCTAGTTACATCATAAGAACATCAGCGGGTAATTTTGAGATACCAAAACAAATAGTTGATGAAGGATTGCTTGGAAAGCTTTTAGATTTCATTGCGGAAAAAGTGGAACTTGAGTACACACCGGATGAATTTGAAAAGTTCATAAAGGATAAACTAGCGATTGACGATTCTCACATCCTTTCAATGTTAAAGAAATTGTATTCCATATTTTATGAACTTGAGAAAGCAGGTAAGAATAAGATTTGGACTTCCATAATCAGAAATGCGTTTGCTCCATTGCTTAAGGGTAAATTTGACTATGTTGTAGGAAATCCACCCTGGATCAACTGGGAGAGTCTTCCTGAGGATTATAGACAAAGATCCAAGGATCTGTGGGATCAATATGGATTGCTTAAAGGCAAAGGTAAAGGAATGGGTAAAGTTAAGAGAGAAATAGCATCACTTTTTGTTGCTAGGAGTTTAGATAGGTTCACAAAAGAGAATGGAAAGTTAGCATTCTTGATTCCATTTACAGTATTCAAGACTCAAGCTGGTGCTGGTTTCAGGGAGTTCTTGGCGAGAGGTAAACCATCTAACAAAGTTGCCTGTAAGATTTTGAAGATTCATGATTTGGTTACTCTCTATCCGTTCGAGGGTGCTGTGAACAGAACTGCGATGATTGTTGTTGAGAGAAATGGCAAGACAGAGTTCCCGGTACCATGTATTGTCTGACATAATCCGAGGAGTAAAGGGATCGATACTGAGCTAAGTTTGGAGGACGTTAAGGCGATTACAAGAAGGTTCGAAATAGTATTTCTGCCAGTTGAGATAAGTAAGCCCGATAGTCCTTGGATGCAGATTACTGAGAAAGCTTACGAGGGGATTAAGAAAGTGCTGGGTAAGAGTGGGTATAGGGCCTACGAAGGAGTTAATACAGCATTAAATCAGGTCTATTGGATCGAAATTTTGGATGAAACTCCACAAGGCTTACTTATAAGAAATCCAATTCTTCCCGGTCAAAAGAAGAAGGTTGAGGTAGTTGAAGCAATAGTTGAGAAGGATTTGATTTATCCGTTGGTAAGGGGTAGAGACGTTAAGAAGTGGTTTGTTGAAAGTAATTACGGTTGGATAATAGTTCCACACGATCCAAAGACTGGAAAACCAATAATTGAAAACGTAATGAAGATGAAATATCCAAAAGCGTTTGAATACTTCTTTAAGTTTAAGGATGAATTAGAGAAAAGATCTATCCACAAGCTATGGGGCAAGGATAGACCATTCTACTCAATTTATGCTATTGGATCTTATACTTTTCAGCCGTATAAAGTCGTATGGAAAGAAATATCAGGAAAGATTTCTGGAAAGGCAGAATTCCATACTTGCGTATTAGAGCCAATTAATCACCCAATATTAGGAAACAGAATAGTTATACCCGACCATAAGCTAATGTTGATACCGCTAAACAATAGAGATGAAGCCTACTATGTATCAGCGGTTCTAAATTCGAGCATAGTTTCTCTTACAATATCGGCCTATGCTATAGAGACTACGATTGATCCTCGTGTTGTAGAGCACATTAGAGTCCCTGAATTTAATCCTAGCGATCCAATCCATCAAAAACTCTCAGAGCTATCAAAGAAAGCTCATGAAATAGCCAAAGAAATTTACGAAAAGAAGAAAGATGAACTTAAACCGGAGTTACAAAAGATAGAAGATGAAATAGACAAACTCGTTGCTCAATTATACGGAATCACGGACGAAGAACTAAAGGAAATTAAGAAGTGTCTTAAAATCCTAAAGGAAGGTGAAATCGAAGAAGAGGAAGAAGAGATCGAAATTCCAAAAGATGTCCAAGTCAATTTCAATGCAAACGTTAAACCTTCTCTCGGAGGAAATTTAGAAATCACGATTATAAACCCGCAGAAGCAAAAAATAACGATTGAACTCGATTTATTCGGTAAGACAGAGAAATTGGAAACTGACAAAGAAGAAGAAACGTTCAAGATTAAAATCAAACCTATAGAGCCTGGAGAGTATGAGATACCTTTCAAAGTTATCGTTGATAGGAATGTTAAGGAAGAAGGAAAGTTCACACTCTATGTTGAGAAGGAGAAAAAAGTTAGGAAAAAGGATCGTTTAGATGATATGCTCGATGAGTTATTGTAACCAAGAGGTGATATGAAGTGTCTCCTCAAATCGAGATACGATTACAAAGAGTAGAACCCAAATATGATTCGTATGCTGAACCCACAGTAAAATTTATAGGAGAAATTACAAATAGGGCAAACGATAGAGTATTCTTAGTTTGTCTTCAATGCACAATTAAGTTAAGAGATAAAGGGCTAATTTTAGGCAATGTTCCTTTGATTATCAGTCAACTCGAACAAAATCAACCAAAAAGATTCGAAATAGATCTTAGCTTTAGCATTGATAGTAATAATGCTGTTCATGAGCTATTAAAACATCAAGAGTTAGAGGATATTATTTTCGAACTAATGTTTACTGGATTCTGCTTATTTATACCACCTAACGCAACACAAGTTTCACAAATTGCAACATGGTCTATACCCCCTAGAACACTAACCATTGAACTACCTGTCGACAAATACAGACGACTTTTATCCACTTATTACAGGGATTTAGCTTGGATTTCAGTTTCCAGAGAGACCTATCATAAACTTAAGGAGCTTATGAATAGAAAAGGGGCAACAACTTTAGATGAGTTAATTTCTACAATGATTGAGGAGATTGAACATGAACGAAGATCTTGATTGTAGAGTGTGTGAATACTATGAATTAGTTTACGATGAGTATCCATCGAGTGATGAGCCAATAATAGTGCATTCTTTCCATAAATGCTCGGCGTTTAACAAGATTTATTTTTCGATTTCAGAGCTAAAGGAAGCATATAATAGTTGTCCTAAGAAATCCATAAAAGTGGGGTATGGAATTCCAAATGAAATTCTAAACGAAATTAAGCTAATAAACCTGTCTTTTAGGCAGTTATTGGGAGAAAGAGTAGATTTGGTAAGAGTATCTCCCGATCAAGCAACACTTATGAGTTCTCCTTGTTATTCCTTTGTAGATTTTGCCCATAAGATTGGTGTATTAGCGAGTTTAGTTGAAATGAATATTGAAGCATTACGGAAGTTAGTTACAAATTATGAAAAAGATTGGAAAGGGCTGAAGCTTTTAGAAGCTTTGTTTAAGGAAAAAGGAAAATATAATGATGAAATAGAGAGAGCTTTGAATATTTTACGAGATATCGTTACGCTGAGAAACAAAATTCCTCCATATCATCCCCCATCTGAAAAAGAGGCTTTAGATGTATCTAAAAGACTTGGTGTTCAACTAACTGCAACCTCTCAGCCAGAATGGCAAAAGAATGCCGATATATTACTGCAGAAGTTCTTATTAGCCCTACGAACGTTAAGATCTGCTCTTTCAGACTTAGCTATGGAGAGTTAGTTAATGAGGTGAATAACATGCTCTCAAGCAAGATAAAAGCCGTCTTTGGTGATTTAGCTGTTGATAAGAGAATTGCAAACAAACAGGAGTTTACTATGCTACCTCGCTTTGTTATTGAAAATCTTGCATCAAGATTCTATGAAAAATACGGAGAGATCTACACTCAGAAGCTCTCGGAATTTATATCGAAATATTATCACGAAGCCAAGGAAAGAGAGAAGATTCTCTCTGATTTAATGAAGTTCGACAAGATCGTGATCATAGATGAGGTCAGAGTTGAAACTGACATCTATCGAAGAACTTACAGAGCTCATTTGGAGAATCTAAATCTTAGAAATTGCATGATTGATGAGGCGATTATTGAAGAACACGAAAATCTCCTGATTACAGGGATGTGGGGCTTAGTAACGTTGAAATACGCTATTGATATTGTTCCAAAAGACTCAGATGGTAACCCCTTAATGACCCCAGTACTCATCGCAGATTTTCGACCATTCCAATGCTCTTTCACAGACATAAACCTGTTTAAAGAAGCAAGAGATGAATTCACATTTGACGAATGGCTCGATGTTCTCATCAACACTCTTGGGCTGAATCCAAAAGTCTATGATAGGAGACAAAAGCTGATTCTCCTAACCCGTCTAATCCCTTTAGTTGAGAGGAACTCAAATCTAATTGAATTTGGACCAAGAGCGACTGGTAAAACTTATCTCTACAGAAACTCAACATATTACACTCGAATCTTTGCTGGAGGAAATATAAGTCCAGCTGTTTTATTCTACAACATACAGAAGAAAACTTTAGGAGAAATTGGAACGAAGGATGCTGTGATTTTTGATGAAATTAGTAAAATAAAATTCTCAAATCCGCATGAAATGATAGGAAAGCTCAAAGACTATATGGAAAGTGGACAATATGAAAGAGGACCAAAGAAAGCATCAAGCGGATGCTCTATAGTCTTCATGGGTAATGTCTCTGTCGAAAAAGATGAATCTGGAAAGTTCGTTCCCGTAGAGGAATTAACATATATCTTACCACAAGAAATGAGAGATTCCGCATTAATAGACAGGATTCACGGGATTATTCCAGGTTGGGAATTACCAAAGATAAGTAAATCCAGCTATCATTTATCTCAAAGTTACGGTATTGCTTCAGATTACTTCTGCGAAGTTCTTCATGAGCTTAGAAAGTATGATTATAGCTACATAGTAGAGCAGGAAGTTGAGCTAATTGGAGATTATTCTATTAGAGAAGAAAAAGCTATAAAGAAAATTGTCAGCGGGTTGTACAAACTCCTAATACCAAATGAAAGCCACGACAAGAGCGAACTCAAAGCAATAATGGATATAGCAACAGAATATAGGAAAAGAGTTAATGATTGGTTACATATTCTTGAGCCAGGAGAATTTGAGAAGAAAAGATTTGAATACAAGCTAAGAGGCTGATAAGTGACCATTCCTAGTTTTAATTGGATAGATAAAGCTTAAAATAATTTATTAAGTAAAATTCCTTAAATGACAAGCATATCCATTAATCTAATGCTAAATGAGGGTGACTTATTAGAGGATGTTATTTTGTGGAGAATTGAAACAGTTAGACAAAATTTGAAAGTTTCTTCAGAAAGATTTCGCAAAGAATTATTAAGAAGAGGTTTAGGGCATGCCTTTTTTCAAAAATTTCTATGGTTATGTTCAGTTAGTAAGGAAGATGTAGAAAAGAAGGAAATCATGCAAATAGCTAAAGAGTACTTCAAAAGATTCGACGAAATCGATGTTACAACAACTACACTGACTTCCGATGAACTTTGGCTTGATGTAGGTATAGTGTTAGTACGAGATGCTTTAAGCTATACTCTTCGTACTAAGTTAAGAGGACATAAGGATATTATATTGATGCCTAAAAGAAGATTTTATAGCTCAAAGTTTATTACTTCGGGCATGTATACTGGAGTTATAGTTGGAATTTCTCTCGACAAAATTCTTAGAGTTAATTTAAGTAATATTGGTATAGTACCGAGTGTTGACTATGAATGTGTGGATTATGAGTATAAAATAGTTAAGGATCCTCAAACAAGGTCAAAGCTAATCTCGCGTGTGAGTAAAGGATCTTCAAAGAAATATGAAGAGATTATTGAAGACTTACTCGGTAAAGTATTCCCGCTTGATGTATATCTTTCTGATAGAAAACTTTTATTCAAAGGGTGGAAGTTTACTATAAAAAGTGAAGAGCGTAAAGAAAGAGATGTGAAGCAAGTCAGTTTAGAGGAGTGGTTTAAATGATAGTAGGGCTTCGGACGGAAGTCATAAGGATTCAAAAAGCTTCCCTAAAGTTGATAGATGTTGGACAACCTTTCTACATTTTTAGTGATAGACAAAGTACTCGTAAACTGATACCTCCTTTAAAGGGAATTCACATATATGGCCCCTATGATAGTCAGACTTCTTCTGAGACATTAAAGCGAAAATTCAAAGGCATAGAAATTATTGTAGTATATCCTAAAGACGAGAAAATGGTTGAAAATGCATTACTTAGTTTAATGGAGTATATGGATGATGGATATACAGGCAGTGTAAGTTTTGATGGATTTCAATCTGAATTTAGATTAGAGAGAGTATATATTCCAAGGTCTTCTGATGAGTTCATTAAATATAAAGTAGGTAATATTTCTGAGAACTTGGAGGAGATAAAGGTAGTGTCTCAGGAGGCTTTTGAAAGAAAGAATATACCTGTAATAGTGATTGGAGGTACAGCTCATAAAAGCTCTTTAAAGAGGAGAGAACAGTACATAGAGGCTAAGAGATTGTTAACAAAAGAAGGTCTTCCTACACAGTATGCTTCATACTACGAGCTTGAGGCTGAAGGATATGGCATACTATACCAGATATCCCACAAAAGGGATGTTAGTTACTCATTATGGAATTTTTCTCTAAATATATATGGAAAAGTTGGAGGTTTACCCTGGATTATCAGACAGAGAACCGAGCAACCCTTAGATATCTCAATTGGTATCCGCTTTGCTCGCCTATCTAAAGGGTATGTAGTAGGACATGCTGTAATACTCGATAGCTTTGGTAGATTAATAGGTACGGTTACTTCAAGAAAATATTACACAAAAGGAATGAAAATCTCAAAGAAAGATATGAAAGAATTCTTTTTAAAAATTCTTGAAACTGCTGTAAAAGACCCCAGAATCGCAAAAATATATGAAAATGGAAAGAATACTCTAAACGTTGCGTTACATCGACTTAACCTATTCCATCCAGAAGAGATTTTAGGTGTTAAGGAGGCTGTAGAAGACGCTAAAGAATCTTTTAAGACTTCACAAATAAGTGAAATAAAGGTAGGATTTATAGGTATCATACAAGAGCAAGCATTCTTTTTACTGGATGAAAGTAAGGAAACGAAAAACGCTAAGGTTGGTACGTGTGTAGCCATAAATGATCGCACTGCTATAATCTCTACTGCAGGTTCGTTGGAAGATAGAGAAAGAAATGAGATGATATATCCAATTATTGCATGTTGTCAAAACTTGGGTGAGCAAGATTGTCCTTTTTCTAGTCTTGAGGATGTATGTAAACATATAGTTGATCAAACGGCACTTCATTGGCAAACAATTTTTCCTGGTCTTATCAGATTACCAGCCACATTAGAATTTGCACAAGATGTTGCAAGAGCATACGCTCAAGGAATAAATCCTCCAGAGAACTCTTGGCTAGAAAGAACATTGTGGTTTATTTAGCGTGTTTGCATCATTTTACTAGCAGAGAGACAACCAATGATACACAAATTGGTATTGCTCCAGAAATAATAGCGGCTTTGAGATCATTCGTAAGCCAAAGTACTAAAAGAAATATAAAAGCGGAAAAATTAGCTAAAGTGAAAAATATAGTAGCATTATATTTTCTTTTAGAGAGCATAATAATGTTATTTCTCTTTTTCTCTTCGTACCATCTGATAGCTTTATCTACTTCAGGAAGATTCTCGGCGTTTATGAACATAGCTTTCCCAAACGGGGAAATAGCTAATGATTCTGCTATTAATGAGAACTCATATAAAAAATATTCATCATCTTCGCTGTATACTTTACTAAACAAATTTTCAGCTTTTTTCAACGTAAGTGTCCATATTCCCAATGAATTAGCATCTAATTGTTTTGCTATTAAGTTCCCATAATACAGGGCTTCTGCTTTGATGTCATTATTCTCAAGATTTTCTAAAAGTTTTATGGCTATATTTTGGAGATGCTCCCAGAAATCTTTGTCATCTAGTCCATGTTTTGGTGAGATCTTACTCCAAGCATTTTCAAGCAATTTTTCATATTTTTCCTTAATATAAAAAATACTCTCTAATATTGCTAATTTAAGAGTTAGGTCATCAGATAGTAGTAATTTCTCCAATAAAAATTCAACTAATTCACTTGGAGGTTTCCCAAAACCTTTGATACAATGACATTTAACAACTTGTGATATGATTTCCACATCTCCAAGGGATTTTCGATATTTTGTTACCTCTTTCTCTAGCTTTTCAAACGCTTGCAATACATCTTTGTTAAATTTACTTTTGGCAACAGTAGATAATACTAAAATAAGTAGAGAGAGCGTTCTCGCATTTTCATCTAAATTAAGATAGATATCTTCTGACGTTAAAATTTCTTCAGAGAGTCGTTCTAACTCATTTTCAAGGTACCTTTTGCCAGCTCTAATACAATCCTTAAAACTCATATCAGGAAAGATTTTAGAGCATTCATGAAGAGCTCTTAATGCAGAAGCTGTTAGAAAAGGATCATCAAACCAACTTCCATTATCTTTCTGCATAGAAGCTATTCTCCCCGAGAATATTACAAGATAGGGTGATGGTCTTATATCTCTCAAAATTTTATTATACTTCTTAGCTTTTCTGAGCTTTTTAATCATGACATATAGTTATTAGCTATCTAAAAATAAATATGTTCCATGACTTGCTTAGATTGTTGTATGTATTGATTTGTAGCTCAAATTTACATTCACTCTCAAACCTGTACCTCGCAGCCTGCTGCAGAACAGCATTGTAAGTTACCTCATCGGCAACAACAAACCTTGCAAATCCAAATTCCTCAACGCTTTTCTTTATGTTTTCGTAGATCTGATCGTTTCTGTTGCTTCCGGTCTCAATTTCAATAGGTCCGTCTTCAGCAATTATATCAAATCTTCCAAAACGACCATCAGGAATTCCAAGAACTTCCATAACCTTTCTTTTCATCTCTTCATGAGTAACATCCTTTCTCTTTCTTTTTGCTCTTACAATATCAGGATATTCTCCAAATTTCTGTCTGTAAGCTTCCTCACCATAAGGAAACAGGAAGTAAGTCTTCTGCCTCCTTCCAGCTCCCTTCTTCTTTGCATACGCATATCTGACAAAGCCCTTCTCGACAAGTCTACCAATAATTTTCTTGATTTCGTCATTCGAGAACCCGGTAACCTTCTGCAGTGTTGAGTTGTTGTATGCAAGAGATTCGCCGATGCATTTCAGCACAAGCCACTCCTTTTCAGTCAGATCTTCCGCTCTCTCCCTCACATCGTTTCTCCTTGCAGCACACGCAGCAACATCTTCTCTCGAAGGTCTCTGCCTCTTTATCTCAATGTACTCCTTCTCAACCAGAGGAACCTTTATCAGGCACACGCCATCAGTTTTCATGAATGCGGTACCCTTCTCAAGATGCTCAAGAATTCTCATGTATCTGTAATTAAGTCCAAGCAAATTACAAGCAAGAAGCTTGTCATCCCTGTGAACGAGCTTCATGACAAAGAAAGTGTTTGTATTTGCCAGAGCATCCTTGCTGAACTCTGAGGGCATCTGAGTAATCGATATTATTCCCTCGCAGAGGCTTCTTATCTCCCTGTAGGTTGTTGTGATTATAGAAGAGGCTTCCTCATCCCTTTTCAGAACGTTCTGAGCTTCTTCAATAACGATAACATGCTTGAGAACATCTCTCTCCTTTCGCTCAAGCCTGTAGTTCCTTATCTTCTGCAGGAGAACTGAGATCAGAAAAGCCTTTGCAATTGGATCGCCAAGCCCATCGAGCTCTATTATAACTGTCTTGCTCAGAAGTTCGGCAATGCTTATTCCTTCCTTTACATCAAAAGCTTCCCTCGTCTTTCCGACAGCAAGTGATTTGAAAAGCTTCAAAGCCGAGGCGATCCAGTTTCTTTCCCTCTCGGAAATTTTTTGCTTTGAATATTCTTCAAGCTCTCTGAGAAGATCGAAAATCGTTGGGTAATTTTTGGAGCCATCGTAAACGCCACGCTCACGATATAGCTTGTCGATAAGCTCAACGTAAACAGAGAAAGCACCGGAAGCATATGCACCTCCCGAGATAACCTCAGCCATTATGTTTGCAAGCTCCTTAGCCCACATTGAAGGCTCGCCCGCTGGCTTCAAAGGGTTGAACGTGAAGAGATTTTCCTTGAAATCATAAACTACAGCATCTATTTTTTTCGCAAGATCCCTGTAATCCCTCTTCCAGTCAAAGATCAGGCATGGAATTCCTTTCTTGTGAAGCTCGATTATCATATGTCTGCACAGATTCGTTTTTCCGGCTCCAGTGGTTGCTAAAATTGCAACGTGCTGGTTTATCCTCTGAATAGGAAGAAATGCATCAACAGTTTCCCTTCCGGTTGTGAGATGAATAACTCTGCCAACTCTTATCGCATTCTTGGGTTCAAAGGTAAACCTCACGGGAACGATGACATCGAGAACTGGAAGTGAAGCAATTCCTGGAAGTTTTCTGAGCGTGAACGTTTTCAGAATTTTTGGATTTATCAGTACTCCTTTCCTTACCTTTTCAAACTCCTTTTTGCTAATTCTTTTCATATCCCTGAAAAACGTTTTGAGAAAGTGGGTGATCTCCTTATCAGATGCAATAACAAAGCTGCACAGCCATTTTGCATTAGGTTTGAAGGTGAGAATAATTCTTGCCTTTATATCGTTTAGAATGAGAGTTTTCACGAGATCCGCTAAGCTGTGATCGTTATAGGTTGCTGTGTAAAAGAATGAGCCTTCAAAATCACTTGGTCTTTCCTCAATCCATTTGAAATCGTACTCAGAAGATAGTGCTTCGAGCAATCGCTTAAACTTCCTTTCAAGGTCTTTCTCCTTTCTGAAGAATGATGCTGAGTGTATTTCAATATAGAGCTTTGCGAATCTATTGACATCTATAATGACAGTGAAGGGAAAGTTCACTGCCTTGAGAAAGCTTTCGTTCTTTGGCTTTGAGATTTCATAGATTCTGATGTGTTTAGTCTGTTTCTTCAACATCATACCTGCTCCACCTTGCGAGAACAGCAATCGTTCCAGAAAGAACTATTATTACGACGAAAGCAGCGATCCACAATCTTGTTATTTTGAGGGAGTAAGCTACGACAAAGAGAGCAAGAAATCCTATGAGTACGAAGATTAGTATTCTTACATGCTCTGAGAACTGCATATGCTACACCATCATTACTCTGCTTCTGCAGAAAATTTACAGAATACTGTGACAGAAAGGGTGACAGATGTCACTTTTCGTTTATGTCAGCAACTCAACATTTGTAGACTAGTAACCACGCAATCTTCTCCAGTAAGAATAGCAGAGAATGCATGCAAGTATGAACACCGCAAAATGATGGAAGAACATACTGATTATCAAAATTACAGCATAGGAATACTTTCCACATCTTTCAACTATGAAAGCTCCTATAAGACAAAAAAATAGAAAAATAAACTCTAAGCCTCTAAGCATCGCTACACACCTTGCAGGTTTCCCTTCTTTTCATCAGCTTGAACATTGTGATGCAAGTGTTAAGGTCTATGAAGTAATAGTTCACTTTGAGCTCTTTCATCACATGCTGAACAAACATTCCAACAGCAACACCAGCTACAATCGCTCCTGAGTAAGTTATTCCCGATGCGATGCACCCTCCTCTGTACACGCTCTTCTTATCGAGATCCATGTAGCAGTTTATGCACGCACCTTCAGGGAACTTCTCTCTATCAACGAGCAGAACATGGCCTGCCTGAGATTCATAGAACTCAAGTCCCATGTCTATGAGCGGTATTCTCTTTTCCAGACACATCTTGAGTATAGCCTTCCTTGCAGAGTTGTTGTCAACGCACGAAAAAACAAAGTCAAAATCGAATTCGTCAAAGTATCTTATGTCTGCGACCACAGCCCTGACTTTTGTGTTTAATCCTTTAAATCTGCTCAGCAGAAAGTCCCTCGCAGCCTCAACCTTTGGCCTATCTATGTCCTTTTCAGAATACATGAACTGCCTCTGAATGTTCGAGAGCTCTACAACATCCTTGTCGATGAGCCAGAGCTCTCTGGGACCAAGACCATAGAGCATGACAGCGACGTAGGATCCCGTGTTTCCAGTGCCAATCACTCCAATACGCATTTTTTTCATTTTCTCATAGTCGAACCAAGGAATTCTGAGGGTTCTATCAAGAAACAACTTCTCCTTATCGTTCATAGATGTTTGTTTGAAACATGCAGATTTTGTTGAAATCCGTGTTAAAGGAGGGGACAAACTGTCATCAAACACTAACTATGATTATGGACTGGAAAACTGTAAGGGAGCTGATAAATGCTCTCATAAAAGTTTTAAATGGACACAACAACATATACTTTTTAGCATGAGATTATCAAAACTATTTCCAACTTACTCCATACAAATAACCTTTCGGGAGAGAGATAAAGCTGGAAGAAAGATCAGAATCAGACCTGCTCAGATATATGTTGATGTACCTCAACAAATCTACTCTTTTATTGTTTCTATCTGTAGTGAGATGTTTGAAAGAAACATCTCTGCTGATGAATTTAAAAGAAGATGGAAGGATTTTGTAGCAAGGGAGAAAAGTATTTGCTTAGATGGTAAACCATTGGTCAGACTGCATTTGATTGATAACTCCATTTCCAACACCAGAACAATTTCTTTAAGAATAAATTGGGATGTATTTTTTGAGTATCTGGAGAGAAAATCTGAACATTGGATTGCTCAAATAGAAAAGGATGGAAAGATGATAAAAGATGCTTATAACGAAATTCTAGCTAACTTTTACTTTTCAACTGGTGGACATTTAAGACTTCTCAAAATTAAAGAGGATAAACTTAAACAAACATACGGACGTAACTTTGAAAACTTCAGAAAGATCCTGCTCTATGCTGGAGATTATTATGAAATCAAATTTTATCTTGAACGACTTCTAGAGTTAATAGCCCGACTAGAAGACACATTTTATGAGGAGAATGAAGCTTCCGTTTACTTTACTTCCCAGCTTAAGATGTGGTGGTACGGTCTTTTGTCTGCTTTTGAGATTTTAAGCATACCAGCATGTTATTTTCACCTTCGAAATATCTTGGAGCTCCTAATAAAATTAATCATTTACCAGAAAATTGCGGAGAGCTTCAAGGAAAATCGCGAAATTGTTTTGATGTTACTTTTTGAGGGAGAGAGAATCAAAGCGGGAGGTAAGAGTATCTATAAACATGATGACCTTAAAAACTGGGAGATCGAAATAAACAAAGCTTTAAACAGGATACTTTCTAAGCCGTTAGAGGAGCTGCAAGAAGACTGGGAGAATAAGGTTCTTATACTCAAAGATAAGTGTCTTAATCTTACAAGAAAGTCTATTGAGATTATTTGCAAGGAATATAACCTTCAAGCGAATCTAAAAAACCTTTGGACAGCATGCAGTGAAATTATTCATAACCAACCCCCACTGCCCTTTTACTCGCTTTTGGAGATTAAAATCTTCAAACATTTTCTGAAATATTACATAGAAGAACTCAAAAGAGCTCTTTCTCATTATGTAGAATTAACGGATATTTCTACAGACTATCGCAAGGTAGAAAGAGAGATAGACGCGAAACGTTTAAAGATCATCTATGATAAGCTATTTGAATTTAAGGAGGAAATAAAAAAGTTTATTCTTGAAGTAATAGGCAAAGAAGAATACAAGAGACAGATCTGGTTCGATCCACTAACTTTAGCTTCTATTTTCAACATATGGTCTCCGCGCCCAACCAGAATGTACTGGCACTGTTTAACTGAAGAAGATCTAGACAGGCTTATTGAAAAGGTCGAGCCTTTAAGCTTTCAGATTGGATTAGACTTCAGAAAAGAGGAAACCCTACAAATCTTTTACCAAGAACTCATACCAAAGCTAGAAAAATTTGTTAAAGATCTTTCTAAAATTAGTGAGGAGGAAAAAAGAATTATTACCCTTTGGATCTTAGCAACAACTCTGCCAGAAGTTCTGGAAGAAATGCTCGAAGATAGTATAAAGAGAGGAAGAAAGGAAATGAAAAAGTGTTAAGAAACCAATTTCTCACATTTTTCAAGCCTGTAAAGTTCTTTTCCGATCCTTTTAACTCCCTTTCCAACAACTTTAGGCTTTACCTTGCACTTTCCACCGTGAAATATTCTGAACACTCCTGAATTGTTGAAAACGATTCCGATGAACTTCCCTTTGTACAGCTCTTCCCACTGTCTATGAGTTTTGATATCAGTAGCACTTGGTGATACTGTTTCGGAATTCCAAGGATGAATGTGTGCAAGCCCCGCAATCTGATACCCACATTCTTCGTAGAATCTGAGCGCCTTGGCGAGGCTTTGGTAATCGACCTCGGCACCCGTTGTATGGGAGATTGCACAGTTAACGTCGTAAACTCTTGTTATCACAAGCTTTCCATCAAGCTCCTGAGCACCAAGGGCTACGATCCATTCCTTCGACTTTTTGCCGTGAGAAATGAGTATGCTGAAAGCTTCGTAGAGAACCGGAGAGGGGATCACTAGCTCTTCCGGTTCTCTACATTCTTCACCTGTTTCATGCTTCAGTTCCGATACGCAACCCTCAAGCTCGTCGGCAAATCTGAGAGCTCTTGCTGAAACTAACGTTAGCCCACATCCAATGGCAAGGGGAACAAGCGATATTATCCTTATACTGTAGGCTGCGAATTTTCTCATGACATTCTTGTAATACTCTAAAATCTCCTGAGCCGTCCTAACAACTCGATGTATCTCTCCACCAGAGCTATTATATCCTCTCGATCCGCACATGGAACGTCCCTCTCCTCTTCTTTCTTCTCAAACGATTTCAGAAAGCTCACAGCCTGAGCGGCAAGATCTGCAGCGTGCATCCAGGGTTTCCAGTCGCTATCATGGAAGTGAACCTCTATACCGTAGGAGCTTCGGAGTATGCACGGGTGCTTACCGAGAAAATAGGGATCATCTATTGTTATGATAGGCCTAGAATAAGGAAAGGTTGGCGGAAGATACACAGTCATCTTGAATATCCTACCACATGCCATGAACAGACCCGAATACTTCCGGTGACCATCGGGCACAAAGCCCATTCCTCTGAGAAGAGTTTCTTCCTGCTTCATCCTTTTCTCGCCAGTTAAAAAAATTAAAGAGGAGCCGACGTCTGTCTTCGGAACGAGCCTGATATCATCGTCCTTTCCCGTAAGCTTTGGCAGTATTTTTTCCTTGTCGCCAAGAACAACATTGTTCACCAGAAGCATCCACTCACTACTATCTCTTCCAAGCTTTCTCTTTACGTCCCTTGCAGTTGTTCTTTCATCGATTTCCACAGGCACCCTGTCGGCTCCTATCAAAACCTCAATCCTTCTCGGCCCGGACTCCAGCCCCATTCCCGATCACCTCCTTTCTCCGGTAATGAGGTATCCGTTAGAATAAAGAAGGCTTGTGAGAACAGGAGAGGAGACACTAGGTCACTTCATTCTGTCTTCCTGCCTGAATGTACTGCTGTAGGAATCGATTTTACCCGCTTAGGTGACACCCGGGAACAACCCTTCTATTTCAAAATGAGCTTCAGAAAAGCCTCCACAGTGTAGATAAACAAACCTCCCGAAAAGAATGCGAAAAACATGCCCGTAACCAGTCCAAGCGATGATGCGAGGAGCATTCTCAGGAATAGAACGTAGTCCTTCAACGTCAGTCTCGTGACACCGAACATCTTCTTGTAGCTCTTGGCAAACCACACTAGCTGATTTCTCAAGACATACAATCCTCCAAGAACGCTCACCAGTATTCCAGCATAGCTGACTGCAAAGAGAAAACTTTCCAGCTCTTCAAGGCTCTGTAATGGTGTGAACGGAACAAGTCTTAAACCAAAAACAAAACCGTAAAGCGACACGGTTCCCAGAATAAATCCGTGCCAGTAGCCCGGAGTGAAAATTCTAAAAGGTTGTTCGAGAGACTCAATTCTCTCAAGGATCATAGGCTTTCCTAATCTGAGAGATCTTCTCTTTCTTGGTAAACATAGCATACGCAGAGCCGTGATCAGATTTTTATCGATTTTGCTTGCTGTAACATCAGCGTAAAGCTCTCTATATTTCGAGATCTGTCTGTTAAGCAGGTATAACAGAACCGAGGGAAGTAAAATGTCATCAAACCAGAATCCAAGCACATGCTCATAGGTGAGGGGATACGAAAAAGAAAATACCTTATCTGCGTTTACAGCAAGATATGCACCGGATATCAAAGCTATCAGTGCATAGGACTTCCACGCTGCCTCTGCGAACTCATATGTGAAAACATCAGCGTTCTTTATGTGACTGAGTTCATGAACTATAATTGGCCTGACCAGATGAGGAAGAATGCTGAAACTTCGGTGGAGCTCTTCAGAAATGACAATAAAAGCTTTCCTGAAACCAAAAACAATTGCATGACCTCCTACCTCAGGTGCCACGTATATGTCCACATTTTTCCTTATTCCCATTTCTTTCCTTATCGAATTTACAAACTCTATAATCTTGGAATCATCAATACGCTTGGCGTTTAGCTGTGAAAGTTTTATTCTAGGCGATACGAAAAGTAGAAGTGCTATCAGCAAAGGAGTCGCGAATAATACAAATTCGCAGATTGTGTAAAGTACCTCTGCAGCAGGGCTTTTAGAAGCTGTATAATTTGCCACTACAAAATACGTTGAAGTAAATAGCGCGGAGAGAAGTAGAATTACAAGTACCAGTAAAAGAAACCAGTTTAAGTGTGGCGGAAAATCTGCCTCACTCATCCTCCTCAAGAACGGATTTAACTCTCTTCAGCCTGTCTTCAATAATCGACAGTTCGAATAGCAATCTTTCTCTTATCATCCTTCTGAGATCTTTGTCAATTTCACTTTTTTCTTCGAGATTTGCAAGCATTTTCTTTATCTCTCGCTTTCTTTCGATCATCTTGCGAATTTCATCCAGAATATAACTGAACTCTTCCTCCTTTTCTCTTTCTATCTCAAGAGTTGCTGTGGCAAGAATAGACTCAAGCTCATCGGGTGTAAAGCTAAGGACTCCTTTCAGACTTTTCATGTATGATCTGATGATGGTCTTGATATCTTCAAGCACTTGATCAAGCATCTGCTGGTAAGTCATTTCGTGAATATTGCCTTTGACAATGTTATCAGTAAGGATATCCAGTTTCTCTTGAACAACCTTACGTAAGTATTTCTTCCAGTCCTCGTAAACACGCTCCTTTATCTCCTTGGGGTAATCTTTTTCCATAACATTTTCCAGTGGCTCTATCATTATCACATCGCTTTCCTTCATGAAGCAGAGTGGAACATTCTTGGGTTTTTCATCTTCCAGCTTTTTCCATACTTCTCTAAAAATTCCAATAGGCACCGTGACCTTGTAAGCTCCACCACTCAGCACTGCAACTCTCAGGCCAATGTATTTGACCATGTTGTAAAATGCAAATACCTCAACATAAAGCTATCTGGCAGTAACATCTTCCATCGGTAACATTCCTGATGTTACCGCAACACTCAGCACTCTTCTGACGCACATTCTACTCCATAAAAAATCGTTTCTAGCTCCGTAAATTTTCGGTAACATTGTAGAATGTTCCCGGAAGGCTGAGAGATCTAGCAGATGAAAATACATGCGTGAGAGGCAGATAGTTGGAAAAATATTGAAGGAGCATTTCAGAAACGGGAAGATTAAGGTGAGTGATGATATTATAGAAAAGCAAAGAGGTATTGTCAGAGAAGTGCTTGAGAAATACAACTGGATGGTTGATGAGATCATTTACCTCTCGAAGATTGTCATTTCCAAGGAAAAATACGAAGAAAAATTAGCCAGAGTAATAGAGGTGTGGAAGGAAATAGAGAGCTTCCTTCCAGTACTAAGTGAAGACGAAATTGTGGAAATAGTCAAGATAAATGTAGGATTTGTTGATTTCAGGAAGTGTGCGGACGTTGCGAAAGCTCTTCACAGCCGAAATCGACCCATGAGATTTACGGAGATAAAAGAAGAAGTGAAATTAGCAGAAAGCTTCAGACTGAAGGATGCAAGCATTAACAAATCGCTCAGCAGAGCTCTTACGTACTTGGCTGAATCATGCCTTGTCCTGAAGTGTGGAAGAAGAAAGCCTCAAGGAGGTCTCGTTGACACCTACTACTTCAGACTTTTCAGGTTTGAAGATGAGAAAAGGGAGTGCAGAGAATGCTGGATTTACAGAAGAATAAAGGAAATTGTAGAAAAGATCGAAAGAGGAGAGGTGATAGAACAAATTCCGATAAATCTGTTAATTTTCTGATTTGTTGAGAGTTTCAATTTGTTTTATTTTTTATTTAACGCGTTTATTTTAAATTCGTCAGGGGTTCGAAATCTCCGAGCAATCCTTTCACAGACGCGCAATGGTGAAACCGTGTCACTGCCTCTGTTCTTAAAAAGAGACATTAAGCTGTCACAAATTGCGTCACCAAGTTGCGAGAAAATCCTAATAAGGTAAACACCGCAGGAGATCCCCAAAAGTTGTGAGAAACGCTCACAAGCGAAAGGGTTATAAGCATAGCCCCGCGGGGATTCGAACCCCGGTCGCGGGCTCCAAAGGCCTACAGTGAAATATCTGATACAAAGAGAAGAATTCTTGAATTACTCAGTGAAAGACCTCTGAGAGCCAAAGATATTAAACAAAGATTAGGGCTATCAAAGGGCTATCTTTATAGGGTTCTTGGAGAATTGGTAGATTCAGGATACATAACTAAGCGTGGCGAATATTATCAGATTACAGATGATGGCAAAGATATATTAGAGTTCTCAGTTGGAAGGCTAAGAATTCATAATATATGGATCAAGTACAGAATCAAAACTGAACTTGAAAAGCTCATAAAGATTCTTGAAAAACTTAGGATAGAAGGAAAAGCTAAGAGAACTACGGTTAACAATTGGCGTAGATATGAGTTAGAATTAGATGTCGGAGATTTTAAAGCTAAGGTCTGGATTAATGTAGCACCAGAACAATTAACTGTTGTATTCTTTGATCTTCCAGAGTTCAAAGCATCTAATTTAAACAAGGCTTACATAAAATGCTATAATGACGGCTTAAAATGTCGTAAAGCCTTACTGGAGCAATTTGGCATAGATACTTATGAAGAAGTAGAGGATATAGATTTCATTCCTGAAGTAATATCAGCAGAATATGCTGAGAGGTTACCTGACTTCTTACCTCTTACGAATTATGAGGTTAGACTTGGATATCCTGCTAAAGATCTACAGGGCAAGGACTTAGATGTAGAAGCTAGAGCCTTAATAGACAGAAGTAAAGGATATTGGGAAAGAGAAACAAATGACGCTCAATATGCTGAGGATGTCATATTAGAGCCTATTAGAGTCAAAAATATAGAGATAAAAGTTGACGTCATTGATGAAAAGATTGACAAACTTGAATCTCTTTTATTTGGCAGTGATGGTTTCTTAACTAAAGTAACTACCACTTTACAGGCTTTTGCAGAAGCCAACGAGAAATTTGCCATTAACTCGAATACGCATCTACAATACATGATTGAAGCTAAAGAGGTTATGAGTAAAATGAATCAAACCATGAATGGCTTGAATGAGCTAATTAATCAGCTAAATTCGACTGTTGCCAGTATTGTTCAGCTTCAGCTTAGAAAAAGAAGCAATGGATCATCGAGTTCTCAAAAGAAGCAAGATAAAAGAGTACGATACGTTTCTTGGGTTAGAATTCCAAAAGGGAGGGACTGAACTTGAGAGAAAGGCAATACTGGGTAACGCTAAGAGTTGGAGAATTCGGTTTGAGAGATGCTGTAATGATGAGGAAGCCTCAAGGTGAGCAATTCTGGACTGTTTTGGAATATATCAAGGAAAATACACCAAAGGCAAGTGAATTAGAAAAAAAGTTTGGATCTGCAGTTTACAATATTTTAAGGAAGTTAGTGAATTCTGGAATGGTTGAAAAGACTAGGAAAGGCTATGTTTTGTCTACTCATTTTTCTGAGTTTTTGAGACGTTTTGCTAAGGAATGGGAGGAGTTTGTTAAGGAGGGATGATGTTATGGATGCGAGTAGGGGTTATTTGGGAGTTGGAGATGGAAGCAAGACGATAGACAAGTTAGAGCTTGAGATTCAATTCTTAGAGGATTGGCTAAGGAGTGCTAAGGAATCCGGGAACGAGAAACTTGTAAGAAGTTTGACGAGGATGATAGAGAGCCGAAAAAGGGTTTTGGAGGTGTTAAAGAAGTGATACGGTTCCCAAAATGGGTTATTTGGCTTGGAAAAGTCATTGAACCGTTCATTGTTGTCATAGCGTTTATTCTCTCCCTTTATGATCGACTTAGGAGTTTTACCAAACCCAAGAACGTTAGCATGCATAAGGTTTGGTAAAAATGTAGGGGTGTCGGGAATGATTATAGAGATATCGTTTGGGGAACGGGAGAATGATGCTCCGGTTATCGGAGTATTCAAGGACAAGGAAGAGATTTTCATCTACTATTATCCGGAGCCGGAATATTCTGTAAGAGAGGTTCTTAGGGATAGAGGTCTAAAGGATTGGGAGATTGAGAAAGTTGTGAAAGCTATTCGGGAGTTTTCAGAATTTCTAGATGATTACGAGGATATCTGGGAATTAGAATATGTTGACTGAAAGGAGGTCGATTCTAATGGATCTTCTTAGGGAAGGTAGAAGAGTATTTGAAGAGATCATAGAGATAATAAGTAAAGCTGAGGAAGATAAGCAGGAAGCAATATCTCGCTTAAGAGCCGTGTTTATTACAGAGAACGTCCTTTCGAGCACATCTAATACGTTAGAGTGGCTACTTAGGCTAACTGAACAGGCTGGTAAAGGTATAAATCTTCGTCAAGCTAGGTTAGAACTGCTAAAGGCTTTTAGTGATGTGACAGAAAGGTACGATTTAAGGGATATATTTGCAGTAACTCTTGCTTTACTTGTTCTCTCAGATGTAATTCTGTTATATTGGGTTTCCTCAAGAGACGAAATTCTTAACGCTGTTAGAACCCTCACGGGGGTCGATTCTCATGAAGGTTGAGGTAGAGATTAAGGAGATTAGGGCTGATACTGGCTGGGGCTGGGAAACTAAGGAAAGGAAAGTAGGAAAGCACAAGAGGAAGCTGAACGGGGAGGAATACGTCAGCCCGCGAATAATCCTACCGAGCGATTACAACGATCTGATCGGAAAGAAGTTCAGACTTTACATTGCCGAAGGAATCGTTAAGGAAGAGAACTGGAGTAAGAAGACAGAGATCGAGGGAACGATGCTAATTCTGTTCTTCCCGGGAAGAGTTCTGAAAGATGAGAAAGTGGAGGACGATTTCGATTTCGAGGAAGAGGAGGAATGGGAAGATGAGTGAGATCTCTTGTGGCCACAGTCCTGGAACCTCGAGTTGTGGACACAACTATTGGACCAGGGTTGTGGACACAAGTAGGTCCCGGTTGGTTGATTGTGTCCACAAGCTTCTCGAGGATCCGGAAACCTGTGTCCACAATATTCCAGGATCCTCTTGTGACCACAACTGGAGCTCCGATATACAGGATCCCAACTGTGTCCACAAGATCACCGGTGATTTGTGGCCACAGATAGGTCCAGGATCCTCTGTGGTCACAAGCTTCTGGAGACGTCCATCTTTGTGGCCACATACCTGCAGCGCTTATTGTGTCCACAATATTGGGCCAATCGACTCTTTGTGTCCACAGATAGGATCCTTGGTGAGAAGGTATGAGGTTCTGGAAAATTGTTCTAAGGCATAGGACGGATGGAATTACGCTAGAAGATTTGTTACCCTCCTATTTTGCCAGAAACGTAAGAGAGGCCGAATACAAGATTAGAATGCTTGTACGGAGGAGAGGTTGGGAACTAGTTAAAGTTGAGGAGGTTTGGATATGATCACTTTTTCTGAGGAAACGATAAATGAATTTTTGATATTTTTAGGAGGAGAGATAAATAACGGCAAGATAAGGAGTAGAGACGAGGAAAAGATTAGAACTAAGACTCTGAAATATTACGAGCAAAGGCTAAAAAAGTTCTTAGAAATTACAGGAGGAGAGCTTACAACGGATACCATTTATAGTTTTGTGATCTTTGCTCAAAGTAAGGAGTGTCCATACAAATATCTAGATCCGGCAAGGAGATTTTTGGAGTGGTTAAGCAATGTAAGAGGTTTAGATCTGTTGGATCTAATACAATTGCTCAAAGAAGCTAGAAAAACTCAGCGAAAGAAAGCTAAAAAGACGTATGCTGAGAAAGATAGCGTTTTTGACGTTACGATTACAGATGTTCATGAGCACATCTTACGTATATATCGCTCGAGAATCAGGCTGGTTCCAAAATTGAGAGCAATATTGGCATCGGCCTTAGCAGCATCAACTGGTCTACGTCCGGAGGAACTAACTAAGCTGTCTAGGGGAGACATAGATCTGTCAAATGATTATTTCATTCTTCCAGCCACGAAAAGTAAGACACATACGGAGAGGGTTATACCACTCCATCCTCAGGTCAAGGATCTTTTCAAATTTTACATCAAATTAAATAATGACAATATATTATTTAGCTATGGAAGCATAAGGAACGTTTTTGATAAGGCTGGAACCTTGAGGCTGAAGCATTTCAGGAAGTTTTTTGCCATTCATTCTGCAAGAATAGGATTTCCAGATCCGTACAGAGTGGCTATTATGGGCCATGATACCGAACTTCTGGAGAAGCTATTAGGTGCAAGATTCTTGGAAATTACGGAGGAATTCTACCGGAAATTCACTCCGGAAGCAATAGTTGAAATGTATATGAACTTCTGGGGGAAAGTTGAGATCTTACCAGAAGGTATCGATGCTAAAGCGATTCTCAAAGGTTGATATCTATGGATGGTTGGCTTTTTTCAGCAGGAGTGATACTACTATTCCTTGAATGGACTATCTTTCTATACTACGAGCCAAATGAAGGTAAGCTTCTGTGGATAGGCTTGTTAGCTTACTGTGCACTGGTATGTTTCTGGAAGAGCGGTTATCTCAAGGAAGATGACAAAGGCAACCTAACGGGTGATTCCATTGAGGGTAGCTAAGTACAAGCCAGCTATAATTTCCACTCTTCTTCAAAGGAAGAGGTTCACGTTCAAGGATATTGTTAATGAAGTTCGCAAGCATGTTAATTCTGAATGTGCGATCTTTCTAGCCACTGATGTTCTTGCTACTATATGCGAAGACTACCGCAAGAAGCATGGTAGGCCTCCTGTATCGATAATTTCTTGAAGGTACTCTCCTGCAAAAAAAGCGACGGATTCCCGATCCGTTGCACTAAAACCCTATCCAAAAAACAATCATAATTCATTCTATTATTTGAAATAAGCAATCTCTTTCTTTTGTCATGCTAAAAAAGTGAACATAGAGGGGCATTCTGCCAAGTTTGGCTCGAACGTTTGAGCTTCATCGACCAGTATAAATAATTTAATTAGCTTGAGGGGGGAGGGGAAAGCCTATAGCAATAAATATTCATGTTATGGTATAAAATACATGCAAATGGATCCACAGCCTCTACAAATGGATCCTGAAAGCGTGATTAAGTCGAAGATGACCGAATACATAAGCCTGTACGGATTATTCGTAGATCCGCTGGTTAAGCTATCCATCGCCGAGCAAACGCTCATTCTCTTAAATGCTCTTATCAACAAGAGCGAAAAGACTCAAAAAGATGAAGATCTCAAGAAACGGATAGAGGATCTCTGGAAGAAGCACGAGGATGCCATTCTAGACTATTATGATAGAGAAGCTGATCCGAACTGGAAGGATACATGGCTGCATGCGACGGAAATCATGCGTGAATGCGTTGATATTGCCTTGAGATACGGTTTTATCAGTCCTAAAGTGTTTGCAATCGATCCTTCTACTTTGAACAGAATGCTGGACGGCATAGGCTGGAGGAGATGACTATGCTTGAGAATCTTAGCAAATGCAACTATTATGCTTGCATGATATACAGGCAGATCCTGCACAGCCAGCCAGCACCTATGGGTTATGGAGGTTGCCAAGGAGAGATATACGGTGAGAAGGGAACGGGCAAAACCATTCTACTGGCAAAGCTTGCAAGTGATCTAGCTTTGAGAGGAATTCCGGTAGTATGGAGATTCAGACCGAAAAGGGATCATTTACCTTACATTCTATCCCTTCTACCCGAAGATCATGACGTTCCCATAAACTTCTGGGTTTATGAAACCGATGAGCCACACTTCTTCGAGCAGGATGGTTTAAGCCTCAAGAGAGTAGAAATAGAGTACAAGAACTACAGCAGACCGTCTGAATTGGTTAATAGGAAGATCAAGAAGGGATTGAACGTAGTTTTAGCACCTTCAACGTCCAACGAAGATTATGAACCGTCTGAAAAGTTTATAGATGAAGTAATGACCTTAAATCCAGCAATAGAGGTCGATGAACTGTACAAGGTTAGAAGTGGAGTTTTTTGGTTTGAATTTGCTTGGAGTTTAGTTCATCGTAAGAACAGAAAGTTCATAGCGTTCATGTTCGATGAGATGAGCGAATGGTGTCCTGCCAATCAAGCTGGAGCTCTGTATCATCTGAATGGAATTCTCGCAATGTGGATTAACGACTTCAGAGGAACTAATATTCACTTCTTCTTCACGGCCCATGATAGTCGAGATATTGACTGGAGAGTTTATGCTAGCAGAATTGAATTCAGCTTTTACTTTAGAGGAGCCAGAGTTAGGGATAAGCACAGAGTAAAGCAGGAGAACGTTGATATGCTTAAGAATCTGCAATATTGGGTAGCTCACGGTTATTATTTCGGCTTTGGAGTAGTCTTTCCTCCTAAAACGAATAAAATACTCTTTGCATTTGCTGATGAGAAGGGAGAAATCCCATTCTGAGGAAGGTCTTTAGGTGAACGAGCATTAAAAAGGCTTTTTAAGTTGGAGAAAAGATATGTATCTTAAAGAGGTTATTGAAGCTACTTTAATAGGATATGCAGCGATCTTAGTAATGGCTACATTTGTAGTGCTTCCAGAATTAAACGATAACATATTGTTTGCTATCGTAGGAGGAACTTCTGCAGGTTTACTTTTAGCAGAGTTAATTTTTGATTAAAGTAAGCCTTTGATTAACTTTTTTAGCTCCTTTTTCCTTTTTCTGATTTCATTAAGTCTTTTTTTGAGATCTCTCTTTTTCTGCAATTTCTCAGCCAGATCTTTTGGATATTGTTTACCCAATAACTTCCATTTAACCTTACCTCCCTCCTTCCAGACTAAATAGTAATATTCATACTTTTTATCTTCATAAGGGATTTCTTTAAGGACTATACAGCCTCTAACGTCCTTTAAAGTCTCCAACTCAGCTAGAATCTCACTTTCCTGTTTCTCCAGCTCTAAGTACTCTTGCATCAATTTTTGCAGATCCATAGTTTTACCAAACCGAAAGGTATATTTAACATTTTGGTTTGGTAAAAAGTCAAGGTGAAACAATGAGAATAGAGATCAAGCATCACATAGCACTGAAGATAGAAAAGAAGCACAACGTTAAGGTTAGTGAAGTTCTAGAAGTTTTTGAAGGCAAGATCTACACCAAAAGAGTCGGCAAAAACAGGTATATGATCATTGGAAAAACAGCTTCCGGAAGATATCTAACGTTATTTGTAGATAAGATAGGCAGAAAGCTGGAATTGGTTACAGCACGAGATGCGACGGATTCTGAAAAAAGATTATATAAGATGAGAGTAGAGGGTTAATGATGGTAAAGAAATTTGGAAGGCTTAAGAATTTGGAAGAATTTGCTAAAGTTTTAGATGAGCTTGAAGAAGGAGAAGAGGCCGTTATCGAAGGAATAGATTACGTTGAAGTTGTAGTTGTATCCGATGAAAAACCTAAGCATAAAATAGTCCAAAAGAAGTAACCTCTTCTTCAGTTGTTCACTCGACCAATCGTTGTATTACCCGTTTTTATAATGAATACCGAAAACTTATCAGCTTCGAGATTGACATCCAGAAGTTCCAGGATCCTGTATTGGTCCAATCTGAAGGAGGTTATAAACTATAACAGTAGCGCTTTAATAACTATAAGTTCCGGTAGCCGGAACCTGCAATAAAAGGTTATAAGTTATAACTCTCGTGATTAGTGTTACTCTAAAGGCCTAATGGATCCTCCAGAAAAAAACCGAGTTAACCAGCAAACTCAACCGTTATATAGACTATTGTACCGTTACAAGCGACACCAACTCCGATTCTCTTAAACTTCTCATTGAGAATGTTCTTTCTATGCCCCTTACTGTTCATCCAAGATTTCATAGCCTCTTTGGCTACATCATAGACACTTCCACCAGTAGGTCCCATGTATATGTTCTCTCCCCAAACTCTGAAGTTAACCTGGTATGTATGCATGAAACGGCCAGTTTTGGCCATCCATTCACTATGCTTCTTAGCAATTCTTGCAAGATTCGGATCCCATTCCAAGGGTTCGAGTCCCCTTTTCTCCCTCTCTATGTTATGCATCTCGTAGATGATTCTCTCAAGCAGCTTCTGATTTTCTGGATCGTTTAAAGACTCTCTGGCAAACATATCTTCAAATATGTTTTTAATTTCGGTTATGGAATGCTTAACACTAGTTATGATGGAATTAACGTCTTCAGAAGGGATTGAGACGTTACTAGGTATAGTAATTTCTCCCTTCATGTAGCTAAGTATGAAAGCTGCAGCCACCACTAAAAAGAAGATATACTCTTTCCTTGGCATGTAGGATCCCTTATTTGATTATACCCAACTTAAGAGCGTACTCGTCTATTGCTCTTCTCACGACCTCAGAACGAGAATTTATTCCGAGCTTCTTCTTTATTTCATCTATTCTTTTTACGTACTCTGAATTGAGATTTATGCTTATTCCCATGTTAGAATGTTAACAAAAGGCCACTAAATAACTTTTTAGGCTTTCCCAACCCTACAGCCTATAATCTTTATCAAATTATAAAACGCATTTTATCAGTGGTCGCATATGGCTAAGAAGAGCGGGAGAAGAAGGAAGAGAAAGAGGAAGAACAAAAGGAATAAGAAATGGAGGTAAGAGCTATGCTGTTTGAGCTTTTAGTAGCGGTTTTGGTAGTATTAGGGATATTTGCAGTAAGCGGTCTGTATTACGCAGTGAAAACAAAGCCAAAAGACATACAGCTTTTCGTATGGTTGCTAAAACTGATTGACCTCAGGGCTTTAAGCAAAGACATAAGAGGATCTCCGCTCATCTGGCTAATGGCTGACAGAAGAGGAGTTGCAGGAGTCCTTGGACTAGTTCTTGGAGTCGTAACGGCAGCCATCGCAATGATCATAGGTTTGTACGTTTTTGCAAGCGTTGCAACGACAATTCCATCTACGGGCTGTGCAACTGCTGATCAGGTAATCCAGAACGTGCAGTCTAACACATTCCAGGCATTCATACTATTGGCTGTCGGTATCATAGTTCTTGGAGCTGCATTCATCATCAGCATCTTAGTTAGAGCCTTCGGCGGAGGGCAGTAACCCTACCAACCTATTTTTTTATTTCGAGGTGATCTAAATGCTCGAAGATAAGAAAGGTTCTGCAGCCATACTGGGTGCGGTTCTGGGTGTGGTTGTAGCAGCAATTGCAATGATCATAGGTCTCTACGTATTTGCTTCTGTGAACGTTTCAATGCCAAGTCTTGCGGGATCATCCGTTGGAGAAGTTCTAAACTTCAGCAATGGACAGGCTCAAGTTCAACATTATCCGATTCTGCCTGGAACCTACAAAGTCTATAATGACACATTAGTTTTCGAGGAAGGAGTTGACTACAGTATAGATCTTCAAAACGGTATTGTAAGTCTGCTTACCGGAACCAGGATAGATCCTGTGAATTACACCTATTACATTGATTACAAATACGAAACTCCCGGATACAGAACTCAGCAGATTGTTTCTACGAATACCTATCAGGCTATGCTTCTAACGTCCATTGGAATAATAGTCCTAGGAGCTGCATTCATAATCAGCATTCTAATCAGAGCCTTCGGAGGCCGCTAACAACCTAATTCTTATGAATGTCGGCAAGCTCTGCAGCGGGATCGGGAAGATCCTAGTTGGTTGGACTGCATGCATAATAAGTGGAGTCTTCTGGAGTGTAAATCCTGCACTCACACTAGCACTTCTCGGGCTTGGTATAGTGCTAGGAGGTTACGGCTTTAAAGAGGTGGAAGAATGCTTTACGAAATCTTCGTAATTCTGATTGCGATTGCAGTTATATTCTCAGTTGTAAGTTTAAGGGAACCGCTCATATTCTCGATATTAGCTGCCATACTCTGGTTTGTCTGTGCTCTGCAGGTTTTGAATGTTGAATTCTATAAAGTTATTATATTACAGAATGAAACAATAAATACGACGTATAATTTAACCGTGCTGAATTCTACAGCTGTTCTGTTCAAGTATGCTTATTACGACACTTCTCTGAGCTATCTGTTCATGCTATTCGGATTTGTCTTTCTCATATTGTGGATTTTCACGGTTTTAGACTTGTTCAGGAGGAGTGGTAGGAAATGAGTGAGAGAGATAAGAGATGGGTTCCTTGGCAGGAATATGTAGAGTTGCTCGTGGATCCTGTAGGTGATGACATACCAGAGTACATAAGGAGGCTGTTCTGGGCCAGTACATCTCCTCTGGCTAGGCTTACTATTATAGGCACCAAAGACCTCAAAAGAGTCCGCAGGATAAATAGAAGCACGGAAAGAATGTTCATGTTTTCGAATCCTCCTAACACCATTACTCCAAGAATTCTTTCAGATTTGGCACAAACTAGTCTCTTAGTAGAATGGAATCTCAGAGCTTCTAAGGATGGAATGCTTCTAGACAGGCTAACGAGTGAAAAGAGGCATATGGTTGTTGAAGAGAGCGAAAAAGCACCCAAAGGCAGTATAACGAGTAGAATTATTCAAAAGATAAAAGGAGGTGAGTAAATTGTTCTTCTTTCTTGATTTGAATAATCCGCTCGTTTTGATGAATCTCGTGCTGATAATAGTTTGTGCAATCCTTGTAGTTATATTAGGAGTGTTTCTGTATTACGCTCAGCCGTTAATGGGTGTTATAATTGCCAGAATGAAAAAGTGGGACGTCGCATTAGTTGAGCAACAGGATGGTAAAGGTAAATTCTTACCGGCTCGCTACAGGGCTGGAATGCTGATATTTAAGAATGGGGCTGCAATTCCAACCAGAAAGGCTAGACCCATATGGATCAAAGGTACACCAATATTTGTTATAAATGATAAATATGGTATTATTTTGAACAATGATATAGTCAGTGCATTCAACATTGCCAAGGACTATGGAGTCAAGGTATTGGTTAAGGAGGGCAATCCAGAACCTGTAGTCGAGACGATTAAGATAGACAATATTCTACAGTTTAAACTAATAGAGGAAAGTCTTAAACAGAAGATTAAGGAGATAAAGGCTAGATTGGGCTATATAGAACTAAGTGAAGATGAAAAGAAGCTCTTAGGCATTGAAGAAGTAAAGCTAAATGAGAAAGAGAGAAAGAAGTTAGAGGAAGAACTTAAGGAGCTGGAAAGCAAGTATAATGCATTCATAAATGCTATTGCCGAGATTCCGGCTGTTCACGTTGTAAGATTCAAAGATATTCTCGACTTTGTGACTTCGGAGATTCCAGTATCCAGCATTCTTGCAGAAGTCGATGAGCGATTTGTTGAGATAATGGAAGACTACAGAAATCCGCTGAACTGGATGAAGTATCTAATACCTGCAGGAATATTCCTGTTCTTAGTCTTAATGGGCCTAGCCATGCTAAAAGGTAGCTTTGCTCCCATTCCACCCCCAGCACCTGCTCCTGCTCCAGCTCCGCATCCTGCTCCCAGCTCTGGAATTGTGATTAAGTGAGGTGATGTATGAATGGTAGATACGATGCCCGATGAGGTGTATTATTACGACAATCAGTTTCACTACACTCCACCAAGCGATCCTAACAAGATGTATTATGTTTACGTGCGACAGGGAAACAAATACATCTACGGTTACCCAACGACAAGGAGGATTGAAGAACTCGATAAGAAAGAAGCTGAAGCTTGGAAGAGATACAATGAATTGATAAAGAAAAGAAAACAACTGGAACAGGAAGGACACTGGAAAGATCCGGAGTGGTATGAAGTTTTCAAAGAGCAACAAAAGGCTAAAGAGGAATGGATGCGTCTCAAAAAAGAGAGACGTGCAGCAATGGTTTTCGCAGGAATAAGAACGAAAGAAAGTCTTCCAGAATATTGGACACCACCGCTACCAGAACCTAAAAGATATGTGCTAAACAATGTTTCTCCAGTTGGACAAGTTGCTAAACAGATACAACAAGCCGAACTTAAAAAAAGTTCAGGTTCAACAGATAGTGGTTTGATTGGAGGAGATGCTGGTTTACGTGTTGCTGCATCTAATTCATCGCACAGTAACCTTAGTTCGTCAAGTGGAGGTATTATAGGTGGTGATGCAGGGCCCAGAGTAGCAGCCGGTAGTGGATCAAAATCTACACTCTCAGAGCAGAAGCAAGCTGAAGTTGTAGTTAAAAAAGTAGAGATTCCATCACTTTATAAGGTTGTTACCAAATTGAGGGAAAGAGATCTCCTAAAAGAAGAATATGAGTCGATATCTCCGGGAGCAAAGCAGTTCTTAGCATCTAAGGAAGATATCAAGGCAATAGCTGAAGGAGAAGCTGAGGTGCAAGGTTACTACTTAGGAGAGGTTGCTAAGGCTCAAGCTGGAGAGAAAAGTAACGTGCTGGTCATTGGCGATCTATACATTCCGACAGATGTAAAGGGTTGGGGATCCCTTCTATACGGAGCCGGAACTCAATTGGAGCTATGGGGTAAGCAGGCTAGTGAGTTCATTTTTGGAAAGCCCTTAACTGAGACTAAGAAAGAGCTATCTACTACAGAACAAGTTGTTGAAGGTCTAAAGAACGTTGGTAGAGGTATAGTTGAATTTCTGCCAATGCTCGGTGGTGCTGTTTTGCATACGGTTGGTGCAGCACTGTACGGTGAAACAAAGGCTAAGACTGAAACAATACTCGTCCATAAAGCAACTCAGAACATATACGAACAAGCTAAGGAATATCCAGTACAGACTGCTACTGAGCTTGCAGGGCTAATTGCATTACCTTTTGCCGGAAGAGGGATCTCAGCAGGAGTAAGAGCTGTTGAAAGAATATCTCCAGTAGTTGAAGTTTCTGAGCTTAGAGGTATAGATGTCCTGGAGGTAGCAGGTGTAAGTTCGGAGGGCAAAGCTGTCAAAGCTACAGTTGTGAAACCTATCATAGAGAAGTACAAAGCTCTTAAGTGGACTGTTCCAGAGCCTGAACCTGTTTCTGGAGAATTCATGACGTTCGTATCCGAAACAACTCGTTTAGCTAAGAAGGAAGGTAAAACGGTAACGACTGGAGAAGTCACAAGAACAGGAACCGGAACGGCTAAAGTTGAGGTTGAACCTTCGGAGGGTCGAATAGATGTAGAGATTACAGGAGCAGATCTAGAGCCTGTAAAGTATAGGGAGCACATAACTACTTCTGGTAAGAAGCTGGTAATTGTAGGAGATGGTAAGGAAATCCATGCTACTGAGGTGACCATTCCTAAAACATATCACGATGTTCTTCTGAGTACTGTAGGAGATTTCGGACTGCTAACAAGGAGAACTAGTGCTGAGCTTATAGTAAAGGAACCCGTAGATCAAGGCATAATACCAGTTACAGGGTTGAGAGAAGCTTTCGGAAAACTGCTTGAACGAAAGAGATTCAGGGCCAAGGAAGTAGAGGAAGGACTTACGGAATTTGATATAAGATACATGGAAGAGCTTGAAAGCAGACGGGCAAAGAAACCATCTAAACCGTTTGAAGATCTTACAAAGAAGACCGAAGAGACTACCACTGAAATACTAAGGGAAGCTGAAGAGGTAGGAAAAAGAGCTGAGAAAACTTCTGAAGAAACTACTAAAGCTGTAGAAGGTAGAGGTAGAGGCTACGAACTATTATTGGATGTCAAAGAGAAGGAAACCACAGTTTTAAGGAGATATCCGGTTTTAGAGAAGAAAAGAGTTGGAGTTCCAGAAGGTGTAACAGATTTTCTATCTGGAATAAAGCTTGTTTCGATTCCTGAGATTAATGTCGGATTAGAGCTTGATGAAACTGTCAAGATTGAGCCTGAGATCTTGATTGAAGATGTTCCGGTTGTAACTAAGAAAGGTAAGACGGAAGTAAAGGAGAAGATTCAGGAGAGAACTAAAACTGGATTAAGAGTTAGGACTGAAATTGAGCAGTCACCGAAAGAAGACGAAAGAATAGGCATACTAAAGACCGAAGAAGTTCTTGAAGAGGAATTAGTAGCTGATAAACCTGTAGAAAGCAACTATGAACCCTATTCTGTACCGTTTGACGTTATACAGGCTCCCGTTAGATTTCCAGAGATGCCATCGATGCCAATGCCTAGAGGAGGAGATTTTGCATCTGATCTGTGGTTTGACTTCTGGGGCTATTCTGAGAAGGTTAATCCGATTCCATCGGCGGAGGAGCTTTTACTTGGCAAAAAGAGAGGTGGTAAGCGTGCTCGTGGCAAAAAGAGTGATGAAGATTTGTTTGAAGATTTGCTCTAAAATGCTCAGAGATCAAAAAGGATTTGCAAGCGGATTCATAGCACTGTTAGCCACGATTTTCATCATGCTGGTAGTTTACGTAGCTTTCGATCCTGCATATCAGGCTCTATACAATATAGCTGCACAATCTAATAATCAGCAATTATTGGAAGTTCTTGGCTACATAAACACTGCATACGTCAAATTCCCGTTAATACTGCTGATAGGGATGATTGTGTATGCTATTGTGAGTGCTCTTAGAAGGGAGCCTAACACTTATAGATTGTGAGGGATCTTTATGAAGTTCAAATTATTTTTACCGATGATATTAATATTATTGTTTGGGATTGGGATAGTTGAAGGAGCGACTGTTCAAGCTCATTTCAATAAGACATATGTCAATGCATATGGCACGAGTAATCAGATTAGGTTGGATTATTTGAGTTCGGTTAGTAATGCGACGGTAGAGTTTAGTTTTGCGAGTTATCCGTTTGATAATCACGGGGGAGGAAGTTGGAAGGAATACATGAGCTTCCAGATTACAGCCACTCCAACAGAGTATTCACAATATAAAATAGTGATTAACGGAACAACGTGGGAGTTATATAATGTAACAGAAGGTTTGGAAGCTTCAGGGACGAACGATAATTTCTGGAGTCTTGTTCAATCAGACGGTGATGATATCAGGGTTTTTGATCAGAATGGAAATCAACTTTACTTCTGGATTGAAAGCTGGGATTACAGCAATCAGCAAGCGGTAATTTGGGTTAATGTCACAAGTGGTATTAGCGAATTGAACATCGCTTATGGCAATCCGTCAGCATTACAATCAACATACAACGACCTAAGCAAAGTATTCGTAGTTGTAGTTTATGACGACTTTGAAGATGGAGTTTTAAGCGATCTACTCTTAATTAAAGATTTCAGTGGTAATGCAAATGTCAACGAGACAAAT
>Ga0256842_1000180_pt1 | contig 55160 bp, 58 predicted proteins | sample 4559240metaG_FD_185973 | JGI IMG/M metagenome (GOLD analysis project Ga0256842, IMG submission 185973) | Hydrothermal vent microbial communities from Guaymas Basin, Mexico - 4559-240 | ecosystem: Environmental > Aquatic > Marine > Hydrothermal vents | place: Mexico: Guaymas Basin | collected... | reverse complement strand
ATGTGTGGAAACATAAACTAAATGAAGATATAATAAAGAGAAAACCCAGATATTGTAATTCAGCAAGTGGTAGAGAGTTTCCTCCCTAATTTATTAGAAAACTAATCAGCCTCAAAATAGCTCCTTTCTAAAACTTATTAATTTGTATTAATTAAGAAACTTATTGGGTGTTCAATTTATTTTTTTTTAGAGCGGTATAAATTAATAATTGGATATTTTTAGTGCTAAGGTGTAATCAAATATCTTAATTATCTGTTATTTATGGTAGGTGATAAAATATTTCAAAATATTTTTCAAAAACATATTGTGAATAAAAATAATTTATATATTTGCAGCCGCTTTAAATGAGAAAAATAGCTCATCTAAAGCAAAGTAAGATATTAATTGTTAGGAACCTGATAAGGACAGGCCGTAATAGGTTCCAAAATAGAGACTAAAATTGCTCTATGTGGTCTGAATACGTGTCCAACCTATCAATTTTTACTTAATAATTTATTAAATAGTACTACATTACACTTATTTAAATATTTGTAATATACTGAGAATAAAAGATTTATAAAGGTGTAACATTTATTTTTATAAGTTGTTGATTATTAAGAATTAAATTGTACTTTTGCACTCCCTTTTAAACAAGGGTTTTAATAACATAAAATTAATAGAAGCAAATAGTTTATTATTAAATTATGCCAACAATACAACAGTTAATCAGAAAAGGTCGCAAAAAGCTGACTGATAAGAGCAAGGCTCCAGCTTTGGACTCATGTCCTCAACGCCGTGGTGTATGCGTACGTGTTTATACTACTACTCCTAAGAAGCCTAATTCAGCAATGCGTAAAGTTGCTCGTGTACGTCTAACAAATGGAAAAGAGGTAAATGCCTATATTCCTGGTGAAGGTCACAATTTACAAGAACACTCAATAGTGTTGATTCGTGGTGGTAGAGTGAAAGATTTACCAGGTGTACGTTATCATATCGTGCGTGGTGCATTAGATACTCTTGGAGTAGATGGACGTACTCAGCGTCGTTCTAAATATGGAACTAAGCGTCCTAAGAAGAAGTAATATTTATTACATTATTTAATTAAGGTGTAAAATGAGAAAACAGAAGCCAAAGAAAAGAATTACTCTTCCAGATCCAAAATTTAATGATGTTTTGGTTACAAAATTCGTTAATAATATGATGGTTCAAGGAAAGAAGAATACATCCTATAGAATCTTTTATGATGCTATGGACATAGTTCAAGAGCGAATGAAAGAGGAGAATCCAGTTGAGGTATTTAAGAAAGCACTTACTAATGTAACTCCAGCCGTTGAGGTTAAGAGTCGTCGTATTGGTGGTGCTACTTTCCAAATCCCAACAGAGATTTATCCCGCTCGTAAACAATCAATCGGTATTAAAGCTCTTATCGGAGCTGCTCGTAAACGTCACGAAAAGTCAATGGCACAAAAATTGGCAGGTGAAATTATGTCAGCCTATAAAGAAGAAGGTACCGCTTTTAAGAAGAAAGAGGATACTCACCGTATGGCTGAAGCTAATAAGGCATTCTCGCATTTTAGATTCTAATTTTGTATAGCAAATAGAAAGATGTCAAGTAATTTAAAACATACAAGAAATATTGGTATAATGGCCCACATTGATGCGGGAAAGACTACTACTACAGAGAGAATTCTTTATTATACCGGTAAAAGCTATAAAATTGGCGAGGTGCATGATGGTGCTGCTACTATGGACTGGATGGTTCAAGAGCAAGAGCGTGGTATAACTATTACATCTGCTGCAACTACTGTTTTTTGGAATCATAAAGATAATCAACATAAAATCAATATTATTGATACTCCGGGTCACGTTGACTTTACTGTAGAGGTAGAGCGTTCATTACGTGTTCTTGATGGTGCTGTAGCTTTATTTTGTGCCGTAGGTGGTGTTGAGCCTCAATCAGAAACTGTGTGGCGTCAAGCTACAAAATATAAAGTTCCACGACTTAGTTTTGTTAATAAAATGGACCGCTCTGGTGCTGACTTTTTTCAGGTTGTAGAGCAAATCCGTGAAAGACTTAAAGCTAATCCTGTTCCTCTTCAAATTCCAATTGGATCTGAAGAAAATTTTAAAGGTGTTGTTGATTTAATTACCAACAAAGCTTTTGTTTGGGATGATACTGACCAAGGTGTAAACATTAATGAAATACCAATTCCTGAAGATTTAGTTGAGACAGCTAATAAGTATAGAATGCAATTGGTAGAGGGTGTTGCCGAAGAAAGTGATGAGCTTTTGGAAAAGTATATGGAAGATCCCGATTCGATTACTGAAGAAGAAATGCTTGAGCATATACGTAGAGCTACAATAGATATGCGTATTACTCCGGTAATGTGTGGTTCTGCCTTTAAGAATAAAGGTGTTCAGATGCTTTTGGATGCAATTATTGAGTTTTTGCCTAGCCCTTTAGATATTGATGCTGTGGAAGGATTCAATCCTGACACTGAGAAAACTGAATTGAGAAAAGCCGATAGTAAAGAACCATTTTCTGCTTTAGCTTTTAAAATTGCTACTGACCCTTTCGTTGGTCGTATCGCATTCTTTAGAGTTTATTCAGGAACATTAGAATCTGGTTCTTATGTTCTAAATGCTTCAACAGGTAAAAAAGAGCGTATTTCTAGAATTATGCAAATGCATGCCAATAAACAAAATCCTCTTGATAAAATTGAGGCTGGAGATATTGGAGCAGCTGTAGGGTTTAAAACTATTCGTACAGGTGATACACTTTGTAATGAAAGTAATCCTATTATACTGGAGTCAATGGAATTTCCTGACCCTGTTATTAGTATAGCTATTGAACCTAAAACTCAGAAGGATATAGATAAACTTGGTGTAGCTTTAGCTAAATTAGCTGAGGAAGATCCTACTTTTAAAGTTCGTACTGATGAAGAAACCGGTCAAACTATCATTAGTGGTATGGGTGAGCTTCATCTTGATATACTAATTGATCGTCTACAACGTGAGTTTAAAGTTGAATGTAATCAAGGTCAACCTCAAGTTGCATATAAAGAAGCTGTATTAACTTCTGGTGAATTTAGAGAAGTTTATAAGAAACAGTCTGGTGGACGTGGTAAATTTGCAGATATTCAATTTGAGATTGGACCTGCAGATAAAGGAGTTGAAGGCTTGCAATTTATTGATCAAATTAAGGGAGGTGTTATTCCAAAAGAATTTATTCCTTCAGTTAAGAAAGGTTTTGAAGCCGCTATGCAGAATGGACCTCTTGCTGGATACGAATTAGATAACTTAAAAGTTCGTCTGTTTTTTGGGTCTTTCCACCCTGTGGATTCCGATCAGTTATCATTTGAATTGGCCGCTAAAGTGGGATTCAGAAATGCGACAGCAAAACTTAAAAAAGCTTTACTTGAGCCTATTATGAAAGTCGAGGTTGTTACTCCGGATGAATATATGGGAGATATAATTGGTGACTTGAATAAACGTCGTGGTATGGTTGATGGTGTTGTTGCTAAAGATGGTACTCAAATTATCAATGCAATGGTGCCGCTTTCAAATATGTTTGGATATGTTACTTCCTTAAGAACTATTTCTTCAGGACGTGCTACATCAACAATGACATTCGATCATTACGATCAAGTACCGGATACAATAACAGAAGAAATTATCAATAAATAAATATCGTATATAGATATGAGTCAGAAAATAAGAATAAAACTTAAGTCTTACGATTACAACTTAGTAGATAAGTCTGCTGCAAAAATCGTTAAAACTGTAAAATCTACTGGTGCCGTAGTTAATGGTCCTATACCATTGCCTACCAACAAAAAGATTTACACTGTATTGCGCTCAACTTTCGTGAACAAAAAAGCACGTGAGCAGTTTGAGTACTCTACTTATAAACGTCTTTTAGATATATATAGCACTACATCTAATACTATTGATGCACTTATGAAGTTAGAACTTCCTAGTGGTGTTGAAGTTGAAATCAAAGTCTAAATTTAATTTAACATTTAGAAAATGTCAGGAATAATTGGAAAGAAAGTAGGTATGACTAGCTTATTTGATGCCTCTGGTAAAAATTTACCATGCACTGTTATCGAAGCTGGTCCTTGTGTAGTGACACAAGTAAAAACTAAGGAAGTTGATGGCTATGAGGCTATTCAACTTGCTTATGATGAAGCTAAGGAGAAAAATACTCCTAAAGCTATGATGGGACACTTTAAAAAAGCAGGAACAACTCCTAAACGTATGCTTGTTGAATTTACTCGTTTCGCTGATAAACGTCAATTAGGTGAAACTGTGAATGTTGATGTTTTTGCTGAAGGCGAATTTGTTGATGTTGTTGGTGTTTCTAAAGGTAAAGGATTTCAAGGTGTTGTTAAACGTTATAACTTTAAAGGTGTTAATGATGCAACCCACGGACAACATAATAGATTAAGAGCTCCTGGTTCTATTGGAGCAAGTTCTTATCCATCACGTGTATTTAAAGGTATGCGTATGGCCGGACGTACTGGAGGTAATAGAGTTAAAATGATTAACCTCGAAGTGCTAAAAGTCGTTGCCGATAAGAATTTATTGATTGTTAAAGGTTCAGTACCTGGTCCTAATGGTTCATACGTAATTGTAGAAAGATGGAATTAGCAGTATATAATATATCAGGAAAAGAGGCGGGTCGTAAAGTGTCATTAAATGACAATATATTTGGGATAGAGCCAAACGACCATGCTATATACTTGGATGTGAAATTAATTCAAGCAAATAAAAGACAAGGAACGCATAGTTCAAAAGAGCGCTCTCAATTATCTGGGAGTACTAGAAAATTGAAGCGTCAAAAAGGAACAGGTACAGCTCGTATGGGAGATATTAAAAGTCCTATCTTAAGAGGTGGAGCTCGTGCATTTGGACCTCATCCACGTTCTTATAGTTTTAAATTGAATAAAAAATTACGTAAGTTAGCTCGTGTTTCTGCATTGTCACATAAAGCTAAGGCTAACGAGATTTTAGTAGTTGAAGATTTCAATTTTGAAACTCCTAAAACTAAGAAATATTTAGAGATGTTAAATAATTTTGATCTTAATGGTAGAAAAACTTTATTAGTTTTACCTGATATCAAAGAAAATGTTTATTTGTCATCACGTAATATACAAGGCGCTAAAGTTGTTGCTGCTGACAGTATTAATACATATGATATTTTAAATGCATATAGATTGATTATTGCAGAAAGTTCTTTTAGTGAATTAGATAAATTGTTTAGCAAATAAACTTCAGATTGTAGAATTCATAAACTTATTAAGAGATGGATATCATTCAAAAGCCGATAATAACAGAAAAGATGAACGAAATGGGTGAAAAGTTATCACGCGTTGGGTTTATCGTTGATAAAAGGGCTAATAAGATTCAAATTAAAAAAGCAGTTGAGGAACTTTACGATGTTGAAGTTGTAGCTGTTAATACCATGAATTACGGTGGTAAAGCTAAAGCAAGAGCTACCAAATCTGGTTATATCGCAGGTAGAACTAACGCTTTCAAAAAAGCGGTTATTACCTTAGCCGAAGGACAAAGTATTGATTTTTATAGTAATATCTAGGAAAAATAGAGATGGCTTTAAAGAAATTCAAACCAACTACGTCAAGTCAGCGCTTTAAAATAATAAGCACTTTCGATGACATTACAAAATCAACCCCTGAAAAGAGTTTGTTGGCTCCTAAGAAAAGATCAGGTGGTAGAGATAATAAAGGTAAAATGACTATGCGCCAAATTGGTGGTGGTCATAAAAAACAGTATCGTGTAATTGATTTTAAACGCGATAAAGATGGTATTCCTGCAGTAGTTAAATCTATTGAGTATGATCCAAATCGTACAGCACGCATTGCACTTTTATCTTATGCTGATGGCGAAAAAAGATATATAATAGCTCCTAACGGTTTAAAAGTTGGACAAAAGTTGCTTTCAGGGCTTGGAGTAGCTCCTGAAGTTGGTAATACTTTGCTTTTAAGTGAAATACCTTTCGGTACTATTATTCATAATATTGAGTTAAGACCTGGTCAAGGAGCAAAAATGGTTCGTAGTGCTGGTGCTTATGCTCAACTTATGACCCGTGATGGTAAGTTCGCGATTGTTAAAATGCCATCTGGAGAAACTCGTATGATTCTACAAACTTGTCGTGCAACTGTTGGAATGGTTAGTAATCCGGATCATAGTTTGGAACGTAGTGGGAAAGCTGGCCGTAGTCGTTGGTTAGGACGTCGTCCTCGAGTTAATCCTGTTAACATGAACCCTGTTGATCACCCAATGGGTGGTGGTGAAGGTCGTGCTACTGGTGGTCACCCACGTTCTCGTAATGGTATTCCAGCTAAAGGTTTTAGAACTAGAGCTAAGAAGAATCCTTCGAATAAGTATATTATTGATAGAAAGAAGAAATAATTTAAATAGATTAATGATATGAGTCGTTCACTGAAAAAAGGTCCCTATATACATTACAAATTAGAACGTAAGGTATTAGCAGCTCAGGAATCCGGTAAGAAATCTACAATCAAAACATGGTCGAGAGCTTCAATGATTTCTCCTGACTTTGTTGGATTAACAATCGCAGTACATAATGGTAATAAATTTATCCCTGTTTATGTAACTGAGAATATGGTTGGTCACAAATTAGGTGAGTTTTCACCAACAAGAATATTCCGTGGCCATGCAGGTAGTAAAAATAAAGGCAAGAAATAAATTTTATAGAAATGGGTGTTAGAAAACATAATAGTGCAGAAGCCAGAAAGGAAGCAATGAAAACAACTTACTTTGCTAAGTTGAATAATGTTCCTACTTCTCCACGTAAGATGAGAATTGTTGCAGATCTAGTGCGTAATGTTGATGTAGAGCAAGCATTAGCTATTCTAAAACATTCGCCAAAAGAAGCCTCTAATCGTTTATATAAACTTTTATTGAGCGCCATTGCCAATTGGCAAAATAAAAACGAAGGCGCAAGAATGGAAGAAGCTCAACTATATGTTAGTGAGATTTTCGTCGATTCTGCTCGACAATTAAAAAGAATTCGTACTGCCCCTCAAGGGAGAGCTCATCGTATAAGAAAACGTTCAAATCACGTTACTTTATACCTTGATAGTCGAGTTGAAGTTAAACCTGAAGTTACAAACAATTAATATAATCAATAATGGGTCAAAAGACAAATCCAATAGGTTTTAGATTAGGCGTCATCAAAGGTTGGGATTCTAACTGGTACGGTGGCAAGAAATTCGATACTAAACTAATAGAAGATGACAAAATTCGTAAATATCTTAATGCACGTTTAGTAAAGGCAAGTGTGTCTAAAATTTTTATAGAACGTACCATGAAGTTGATTACCGTAACCATTAATACAGCACGTCCTGGTATTATCATCGGTAAACAAGGATCTGAGGTAGATAAATTAAAAGAAGAGTTAAAGAAATTAACGGGTAAAGAAATACAAATCAATATATCAGAAGTGAAAAGGCCGGAGCTTGACGCTTTTTTGGTAGCACAATCTATTGCGCAGCAAATTGAAGGTCGTGTTTCTTATCGTAGAGCTATAAAAATGGCTATTGCCTCATCAATGAGAGTAGGAGCAGAAGGAATTAAAGTTTTAGTTTCTGGTCGTGTTGGTGGAGCTGAAATGGCAAGAAGTGAGATGTTTAAAGAGGGTCGTATTCCGTTACATACTATTCGCGCAGATATCGATTATGCTTTAGTGCCAGCACAAACTACTTATGGAACATTAGGTGTGAAAGTTTGGATTTTTAAAGGTGAAGTTTATGGTAAACGTGATTTGAGTATCTCGGGTAATGTGAACGCTGGATCTAAAAAATCACATAGAAAACCTAGTCGTAAAAGAAACCGTTAAGGATTATTATTTAGAACCGTTAAAATTTTGGAATAATGTTACAACCAAAGAAGACTAAGTTTAGAAAAATGCAGAAGGGAAGAATGAAAGGTAATGTAAGCCGTGGTGCTCAATTAGCTTTCGGTTCTTTTGGAATCAAATCCCTTGAAGAAAACTGGTTAACCGGTCGTCAAATCGAAGCTGCTCGTCAGGCAGTTACCCGTTATATGAAACGTGAAGGACAAATATGGATTAGAGTTTTCCCTGATAAGCCTATTACCAAAAAACCTGCTGAGGTACGTATGGGTAAAGGTAAAGGAGCTCCTGAAATGTTTGTAGCTCGTTGTAAACCAGGTAAAATTTTGTTTGAAGCAGAAGGAGTTCCTTACGAAGTAGCAAAAGAAGCTCTTCGTCTTGCAGCTCAAAAGCTTCCCGTTAAAACAAAATTTATCGTTCGTAACGACTACTCTGAGTAGTACCGGTGTATTAATTGATGTTTTAATTTAGAACTATGAAACAAGAAGAAATAATAGAGCTATCAATCGAAGATTTAAAAGATCGTTTGAGTGAGGAAAAGATGCAACTTAATAAAACTAAGTTACATCATGCTGTAAGTCAAATTGAGAACCCTCAATTGATTAAGCAAAGTCGCAAAACTATTGCAAGACTTTTGACTGAGTTGCGCAAACGTGAGATAGAAGCTGCTAATAAACAATTGTAATCTTTAGAATGATGGAAGAAAGCAGAAATTTAAGAAAAGAACGTACAGGTGTTGTTGTGAGTAACAAAATGGATAAAACCATTGCTGTGATGATTGAGCGTAAAGTGAAGCATCCTATGTATGGTAAATTCGTTAAGAAATCAAAGAAATATCTTGCACATGACGAAAAAAATGAATGTGGAATTGGTGATACTGTAAGAATTATGGAAACACGTCCACTTAGTAAGAACAAATGTTGGAGATTAGTCGAAATCATTGAAAGAGCTAAATAATTATGTTACAACAAGAATCAAGAGCATTAGTTGCTGATAATAGTGGAGCTAAAGAAGTATTGGTAATTCGCGTATTAGGTGGTACCAAAAAACGTTATGCCCGTATCGGTGATAAAGTAGTAGTAGCAGTAAAGAGTGCTATTCCTAGTGGTAATATTAAAAAGGGTGCTGTAGCAAAAGCAGTAGTTGTAAGAGCTAAAAAGGAAATTCGTCGTGCTGATGGTTCCTATATTCGCTTTGATGACAATGCAGTTGTATTGTTGAATACTGCTGGTGAAATGATGGGAACTCGTATTTTCGGACCTGTAGCTCGTGAGTTACGTGAGAAGAAATTTATGAAAATAGTTTCTTTAGCTCCTGAAGTACTATAAGGTTTAATCTTAATAAAGATATAAAGATGAGTATAAAAGTTAAATTAAAGAAAAACGATACCGTTAAGGTTATTAGTGGACAAGACAAAGGCAAAGAAGGAAAGATCTTAGAGGTTTATCCTTCAAAAAATAAAGCTTTAGTTGAAGGTATCAATATGGTATCTAAGCACACTAAACCTAATGCTACTCACCCTCAAGGTGGTATCGTACAACAAGAAGCACCTATTCATATCTCCAACCTTATGTTGATAGATAGTAAAGGTGTTGCTCGCCGTGTAGGCCGTAAAGTTGTTGATGGTAAAATTATTCGTGTATTCAATAAAACAGGGGAGGTAATCAAATAATGAGCTATTCACCAAGACTAAAAGACAAATACGAAAGTGAAGTTGTTCCAGCTTTAATGAAACAATTTAACTATAAGTCCTCTATGCAGGTTCCTAAATTAGTTAAGATTTCACTTAATCAAGGAGTAGGTAGTGCTATTACTGATAAAAAATTATTAGATAGTACTGTTGAAGAAATGACACTAATTGCCGGTCAAAAAGCAGTTAAGACTTATTCTAAGAAAGATATTTCTAACTTTAAGTTAAGAAAAGGTATGGGCATCGGTGCTCGTGTTACTTTACGTAGAGAAAGAATGTATGAATTTCTAGATCGTCTTATTTCTGTTTCTTTGCCCCGTGTAAGAGATTTTCGTGGTATTAATGATAAAGGATTTGATGGTAGAGGTAACTTCAATATGGGTGTTACTGAACAATTAATCTTTCCGGAAATTGTTATGGATAAAGTTAATAAAATCCAAGGTATGAATATTACATTCGTTACCACAGCAAATACAGATGAAGAAGCATATGCTTTATTAAAAGAATTTGGTTTCCCATTTAAAAACAAGAAATAATGGCTAAAGAATCAATGAAAGCGCGCGAGCGTAAAAGACAAAAAATGGTTGCTAAGTATGCCGATAAAAGAGCTGCACTAAAAGCTGCTGGAGATTACGAAGGATTGCAAAAGCTTCCAAAAGATGCTTCACCAGTTAGACTTCACAACCGTTGTCAATTAAGTGGACGTCCTAAAGGATATATGCGTCAGTTTGGCGTTTCTCGTATCAATTTTCGCGAAATGGCACTTGCTGGTTTAATACCAGGTGTAAAGAAAGCAAGTTGGTAGAGATAAATTAATTATTAATATTTAAATTTTATAAGATGGTAACCGATCAAATAGCAGATTATTTGACTAGAATCAGAAATGCTGTTGCAGCAAAGCACAGAGTAGTCGAAGTGCCTTCTTCAAATTTGAAAAAGGAAATGACCAAAATTTTATATAATAAAGGTTATATCCTTAGCTATAAATTCAATGATGAAGGAGTTAAGAAGACTATTAAAATAGCACTTAAGTATCACCCTGAGACTAAGGTGTCAGCAATTTCGTCATTGACAAGAATTAGTAAGCCTGGATTACGTAAGTATTCTAACGCTAAAGAATTGCCACGTGTCTTAAATGGACTTGGTATTGCAATTTTATCTACATCTAAAGGAGTTATTACTGATAAGGAAGCTCGTAAGTTAAATGTAGGTGGTGAAGTTTTATGTTTTGTAAGCTAATTTTTCAAAAAGGATAGATATGTCAAGAATAGGAAAATTACCCGTAACTATACCTGCAGGTGTTGATGTTAAAATTGACGGTAATGTGGTGAATGTTAAAGGAAAATTAGGAGAATTAACTCAAGTAGTTGATGGAAATATAGATGTAGTTGTTGAAAACAACAACATTATATTGAATCGTAAGGACGAGTCTAAAGATACACGATCAAAACATGGTCTTTATCGTTCTTTGATTAATAATATGGTAATAGGTGTTTCTGAAGGATTTAAAATTGTTCAAGAATTAGTAGGTGTGGGTTTCCGTGCAACTAATCAAGGACAAGTTTTAGATTTATCGTTAGGTTTTTCTCACCATATATATTTTCAGATACCTACCGAAGTTAAAGTAGAAACTGTTTCAGAGAAAGGTAAAAATCCATTAGTGATTCTTACTTCTGCTGATAAACAATTGGTAGGACAAGTTGCTGCTAAAATTCGTTCGTTACGTAAACCTGAACCATATAAAGGTAAAGGTGTACGTTACCAAGGTGAAGAAATTCGTAGAAAAGCTGGTAAAGCAGCAAGTAAATAATTATAATAGATTAGCACGATGAAAAAGAACAATTCATTTCAAAGATCTAGGATTAGAAGAAGAATTCGCGGTAAAATTAGCGGAACTGCAAATCGTCCTAGATTGAGTGTTTTTAGAAGCAATAAGCAAATTTATGCTCAAATTATTGATGATGCAGAAGGTAAAACTCTTATATCTGCATCTTCAATGGATAAGGAGATAGCTTCTAAAAATGTACCAAAAATTGAACAAGCCAAATTGGTAGGTCAATTATTAGCAGAAAAAGCCAAACAAGCCGATGTTGAAACTGTAGTTTTTGACCGTGGTGGTTATGTTTATCATGGTAGAATTAAATCCTTGGCTGATGGAGCCAGAGAAGGAGGTCTTAAATTTTAAGAAGTTATGGCAAATATGAAAGAAAATAGAATTAAGTCTAGCGAAATCGAATTTAAAGATCGAGTAGTTAGTATCCAAAGAGTTACAAAAGTTACTAAAGGTGGTAGAACATTTAGTTTTTCTGCTGTTGTAGTTGTAGGTAACGAAAATGGAGTTGTGGGATATGGTTTAGGTAAAGCTAACGAAGTTACTTCTGCTATTGCTAAGGGTGTAGATGACGCTAAGAAACATTTAATTACTGTTCCTGTATTTAAAGGTACTATTCCTCACGAACAATCCGGTAAGTATAGTGGAGCAAGAGTTTTTATTAAACCTGCTTCTCATGGTACTGGAGTAATTGCCGGTGGTGCTATGCGTGCAGTATTGGAAAGTGTTGGTATAACTGACGTACTTGCAAAGTCTAAAGGTTCATCGAATCCTCACTCTGTAGTAAAAGCTACTATAAGTGCTCTTCAACAATTACGTGATCCACAGACAGTTGCTGAAATAAGAGGAATAAGTGTAAATAAAGTATTTAATGGTTAAATTCGGAAGCATTAATGTTGTATTTTTGCCCGTTTAAATTCGATAGATAATGAAAAAGCTTAGAATTAAACAAATAAAGAGCGGAATTGACCGCCCACTACGCCAAAAGCGTACATTGATTGCTCTTGGCTTAACCAAAATGCATAAAGTGCGTGAAGTTGAAGCTACACCACAAATGCTTGGTATGATAGAGAAAGTTAAGCATTTGCTTAGCGTAGAAGAAATTTAGTATATAATTTTTAAGATATATAAACAATGGATTTAAGTAATCTTAAACCTGCAGCAGGGTCAGTAAAATCATCAAAGAGAATTGGTAGAGGTCAAGGCTCTACAAGAGGTGGTACTTCTACTCGTGGTCATAAAGGACAAAAATCACGTTCTGGATATAGTCGTAAGGCTGGTTTCGAAGGTGGTCAAATGCCTATTTATCGCCGCTTACCTAAATTCGGTTTCAAAAATATTAACCGAGTTGAGTATAAAGGAATCAATCTTGATGTTATACAGAATTTAGTTGATAATAAAGGTATTACCAATTTTACTAAAGAAGTTTTAGTAGATAATGGTTTGGCTAATAAAAAGGATCTAATTAAAATATTAGGTCGTGGTGAATTAACAGCTAAAATTGAAATATCGGCAGATGCATTTACTGCTACTGCTAAAGCAGCTGTTGAAGCTGCAGGGGGTTCAGCAATAAAATTATAATAGCAGATGAAAAAATTTATAGAGACATTAAAGAATATATGGCGTATAGAGGATTTGCGTAATCGCATTATCCTTACTATTTCCCTTATTCTGATATATCGTTTGGGTGCTTATGTGGTATTGCCAGGTGTCGATCCTCGTGGATTGGAAGCATTACAACAGCAAGGTCAAGGTGGACTAATCGGACTTATTAATATGTTTTCTGGTGGAGCCTTTTCCAATGCTTCAATTTTCGCCTTGGGAATAATGCCTTATATCACTGCCTCTATCGTTATTCAACTGTTAGGAATGGCTGTTCCTTACTTCCAAAAACTTCAAAAAGAAGGAGAAAGTGGTCGTAAGAAGATCAGTCAATTTACTAGATTATTAACTGTTGTAATCGTTGCTTTTCAAGCTCCTGGTTACATAGCTAATATGATCAATACTCTTGGAAAATATTATAATTCTCCTTCAGGACAAACTCTTGAGACGGTTCCTTTATATACTTCTTCTCCAACATTCTTTTATATTCTTTCTGTAGTTATTCTTATTGCAGGAACTATGTTTATCATGTGGTTGGGAGAACGTATTACTGATAAAGGTATTGGAAATGGTATTTCTTTAATTATTATGATAGGTATTATTGCACGACTTCCTATGGCATTAGTTGCAGAGTTTTCTTCTAAAGTTACTCAGCAGACGGGAGGTATGGTTATGTTTCTTGCAGAAATGGTATTCTTAGTACTCGTTATACTGGTCACTATTTTACTGGTTCAAGGTACAAGACGAGTTCCTATAAACTTTGCAAAACGTGTTGTCGGTAATAAACAATATGGTGGTGTACGTCAATATGTACCTCTTAAAGTAAATGCGGCTGGTGTTATGCCAATCATTTTTGCTCAAGCTATTATGATGCTTCCTATTACTCTTATAGGTTATGCGCAATCTGATAATTTAAGTTGGTTTGCAACTGCATTTTCCAATTTTAATGGATTCTGGTATAATCTCGTTTTTGGACTTATGATTGTTGCATTTACTTATTTTTATACTGCTATTACTATTAATCCAAATCAAATTGCAGAAGATTTGAAGAAAAATGGTGGATTTATTCCAGGTGTTAAGCCAGGAAAGAGAACTGCTGAGTTTTTGGATAATATACTATCAAGAGTTACACTTCCAGGATCAATATTTTTAGCATTTATTGCTATAATGCCTGCATTAGTGAGTCAATTTGGTATTAATCAACAATTTGCTCATTTCTTTGGAGGGACTTCTCTTTTGATTTTAGTAGGTGTTGTATTAGATACCTTGCAGCAAATTGAAAGTCATTTGTTAATGCGCCATTATGATGGATTAACAAAATCCGGAAGAATTAAAGGCCGTTCCTCTAATGTGTTTAACACTACTGGAATGGGAGGAATGTAATCGTTTTAGCTAATTATTATGAACGTTAAAACACTCGAAGAGATAGAATTATTAAGAGAAAGTTCTTTACTTGTTGGCAAAACTTTAGCTGAAGTTGCTAAAATCATGAAACCTGGAGTTACTACAGGTGAAATTGATAAGCTTGCTGAAACATTTATTTTAGATCACGGTGCTAAACCCGGATTTAAAGGATATGGTGGATTTCCTGCTACATTGTGCATCTCCATTGGAGATGAGGTTGTACATGGTATTCCAGGCAAGCGTGAACTTAGAGACGGAGATTTGGTTTCGGTAGATTGTGGTACTTATAAAAATAAGTATTATGGAGATTATGCCTACTCATTTGCTATTGGTGAATGTGATGAAAGTGTAATATCACTACAAAGAGAAACTAAAGCATCCTTATATTTAGGAGCAGAGCAAGCTATTGTAGGAAATCGAATTGGAGATATTGGTGCTGCTATTCAAAATCATGTGGAATCATTTGGGTACTCTGTGGTTAGAGATTTAGTGGGACATGGAATAGGAAGAAATCTCCACGAGAAACCAGAGGTTTATAATTATGGACGAAAAGGTACTGGTAAAAAGTTACCAGAGAATTTAGTTATTTGTATTGAACCTATGATTAATGCTGGTGTAAAAGAAGTTGTATTAGAGCGTGATGGTTGGACTATTAAAACTCGTGATGGAAAACCTTCAGCTCATTTTGAGCACACAGTTGTTGTTAAGAAAGGTAAACCTGAATTTTTGTCAACATATGAATATATAGAGGAAGTGTTGAAGCATAATATTAATATTAGATAAATATGGCAAAGCAAGTATCAATAGAACAAGATGGAACGGTTTTAGAATCACTAGGAAACGCAATGTTTAGAGTGGAGCTAGAAAGTGGTCACGTCTTAATAGCTCATATTTCTGGTAAGATGCGTATGCACTATATTAAGATTTTACCTGGAGATAGAGTTAAATTGGAAATTTCTCCTTACGATTTATCAAAAGGAAGAATAACATTTAGATATAAATAGAAATAATTTTTTAAATACAGATAACCATGAAAATTAGAGCATCTGTCAAGAAGAGAAGCGAAGATGATGTTATAGTACGTCGAAAAGGACGTGTTTATATAATCAACAAGAAAAATCCTAAGCTAAAACAGCGTCAAGGATAAATTATTATTAATCATATTATTGTAACCATTTAATTAAAAGTCTATGGCTAGAATCGCGGGAGTAGACATCCCAAATAACAAGAGAGGCGAAATTGCCCTGACTTATATCTTCGGAATAGGTCGTAGCACTGCCAAAAATATTTTGGAAACAGTTGGTGTTGATATCAACAAGAAAGTGAACGATTGGAGTGATGAAGATCAAAAGAAGGTACGTGAATTTATTTCTGATAATATTACCGTAGAAGGTGAACTTCGTTCTGAAGTTCAGATGAACATCAAGCGATTGATGGATATCGGTTCTTATAGAGGAATACGTCACCGTACTGGATTACCTCTGCGTGGTCAAAGCACTAAAAACAATGCCCGTACTCGTAAAGGTAAAAAGAAAACTGTTGCAGGTAAGAAAAAGGCAGTTAGATAAGTAAGGGCTTAAAAGTTTAAAGAAAAACTTAAAGAATTAGTAGCATTATGGCAAAAAACGTTAAAAAAGGAAAATCAGCTAAGAAGCGAGTAGTTAAAGTTGAACCAGTTGGACATGCACACATAAGCGCAACGTTTAACAATATCATCGTTTCCTTGACCAATACCGCTGGACAGGTGATATCATGGTCTTCTGCAGGGAAGATGGGTTTTAGAGGTTCAAAGAAAAATACTCCTTATGCTGGACAGCTTGCAGCTGAAGATTGCGCTAAAGTAGCTTATGACCTCGGTTTGCGCAAAGTAAAAGTGTTTGTTAAAGGACCAGGACATGGTCGTGAATCCGCTATCAGAGCGATAAACAATAGTGGTATTGTTGTTACTGAGATTATGGATATTACACCATTACCTCATAACGGATGTCGTCCTCCAAAACGCAGAAGAGTTTAAGTTAATTTAGAAATACAGAAAATATTTAAGATATGGCTAGATATATTGGTCCAAAAACAAAGATCGCAAGGAAATTTAACGATCCTATTTACGGTCCTGATAAAAGTTACGAGAAGAAAAAATATCCTCCAGGACAGCATGGGAATTCTCGTCGTCGGAAAAAGCTTTCAGAGTACGGTATACAGCTTCAAGCTAAGCAAAAAGCTAAATATACTTATGGTATATTGGAACGTCAATTCCGTAACCTTTTTGCAAAAGCAAACCGTATGGAAGGAATTACTGGTGAAATATTATTACAATTATGTGAAGCTAGACTTGATAACACCGTTTATCGCTTAGGATTTGCTCCTACTCGTGCTGGTGCTCGTCAGTTAGTTTCTCACCGTCACATTGTGGTAAATGGTGAAATTGTAAATATTCCAAGTTATTCTCTACGTAAAGGTGATGTAATAGGTGTTCGTGAGAAATCTAAATCACTTGAAAGTATTAATAATTCTTTAGCATCTCGTACTAATGCATATAATTGGTTAGAATGGGATTCTGAAAAATTAGAAGGTAAATTCACAAACTATCCCGAAAGAGCTGATATTCCTGAGAATATCAATGAGCAACTTATCGTGGAATTGTACTCTAAATAATATTTGTCGAATTATTAAAATCATAATAGATGTCTATTTTAGCATTTCAAAAACCGGATAGAGTGGTAATGATCGAGTCTGATGACAAGAAAGGAATCTTTGAATTCCGTCCACTTGAGCCTGGTTATGGTATCACTATTGGTAATTCTCTTCGTAGAATTCTTTTGAACTCACTTGAAGGTTACGCTATCACTAGCGTTCGTATCGAAGGTGTGGATCAGGAGTTTTCTTCTATTGAAGGCGTTATCGAAGATGTTACTGATATTGTTCTTAATTTAAAGAAAATTCGTTTTAAGCGTCAAATTGATTCTTATGAAAATGAAAAAGTTTTAATTAGTATCAGTAACCAGGAATCTTTCACTGCCGGTGATATAAATAAGTTTCTTTCAGGTTTCCAAGTTCTGAATACAGAACAAATAATCTGTAATATGAATAAAGATGTAAAGCTTAATGTCGAATTAAGTATTGAAAAAGGTCGTGGTTATGTCCCTTCTGAAGAGAACAAAATAATCAATCCTCCATTAGGTACTATCTTTATTGATTCAATTTATACTCCAATAAAAAATGTGAGATATTCAATTGAAGATTTTCGTGTTGAACAAAAAACAGATTACGAAAAATTAATCATTGATATTGATACCGATGGGTCAATTAAGCCTATTGACGCTTTGAAAGAAGCTGCTAAAATTCTTATTCAACACTTTATGCTTTTCTCTGATGAAAAAATTACTTTTGATGTTGAAGAGACTACGGCTTCTGATGAATTCGATGAAAATACATTGCACACTCGCCAACTATTAAAATCCAGATTAGTAGATTTGGATCTTTCTGTTCGTGCTTTGAATTGCTTAAAGGCTGCAGAAGTTGATACTTTAGGTGAGTTAGTAGCATTTAATAGAAACGATCTATTAAAATTCCGTAATTTTGGTAAGAAATCTCTTACTGAATTGGAAGAGTTGGTAAAAAGTAAAAACTTGACATTTGGCATGAATGTAGCCAAATATAAATTGGATAAGGAATAAGCGATGAGACATAAGAAAAAATTTAACCATTTAGGAAGAACAGCCTCTCATAGAAGCGCTATGTTATCAAATATGGCAACTTCTTTAATTGTTCACAAGAGAATTAAAACTACAGTAGCTAAAGCTAAAGCTCTAAAGTTATTTGTAGAACCTTTAATAACTCGTTCTAAAGTAGATACTACTCATTCGCGTCGTATGGTTTTTCGTAAACTTCAAAATAAAGACGCTGTTACAGAATTGTATCGTAACATTTCAGTAAAAGTAATGGATCGTCCCGGAGGCTATACTCGTATTTTGAAGATTGGTAACAGATTAGGTGATAATGCAGAAATGTGTATCATTGAGTTAGTTGACTATAACGAAAATATGCAAGCGAAGAAATCGGCAAAAGCTTCTAAATCTACTCGTCGTCGTGGTGGGAAGAAAAAAGCTACTGCTGCTGATGTAGCTCCAAAAGCTGAGGAAGTTGTTGAAGCTAAAGTTGAGGAAGCCATGGTAGAAGATGAAGCTCCTAAAGCTGAGACTAAAACAGAGACTAAAGAGGAATCTAAATAGATTTTAGATTTATTAATAAAATATTAAGGACAGCATCATTAATGCTGTCCTTTTTTTATTACTTTTATCGCTGATATTAAAACTAAATAACAATATATAAATTATAGATTATGAGTGCAATAATTAATATTCATGCCCGTCAAATCCTCGATTCAAGAGGAAATCCTACTATCGAAGTAGAAGTATTAACTGAAAGTGGTATTATTGGTCGTGCTGCCGTCCCTTCCGGAGCATCAACTGGTGTTCATGAGGCCGTAGAGCTTCGCGACAATGATAAGTCAGTTTATATGGGGAAAGGAGTTATGCAAGCGGTTAATAATGTAAATACAACTCTTAATAAAGAATTACAAGGGTATTTTGTTACTGACCAAATAGAAATTGATAAGAAAATGATTGAGTTAGATGGAAGTTCTAATAAAAGTAATTTAGGAGCTAATGCTATCTTAGGTGTTTCAATGGCATGTGCTAGAGCAGCAGCACAAGCTACTAATCAACCTCTTTATCGTTATTTGGGTGGAGTAAATGGAAATACTCTTCCTATTCCTATGATGAATATTCTAAATGGCGGATCTCATGCTGATAACTCAATAGATTTTCAAGAGTTTATGATTATGCCTATCGGTGCTGAAACTTTTTCTGAGGCTATAAGAATGGGGGCTGAGGTATTCCATAATCTCAAAGCTGTTCTTAAAAAAGCAGGTTATTCAACTAACGTTGGCGATGAAGGTGGTTTTGCTCCTAATTTGAAATCAAACGAAGAAGCTGTACAAGTTATTCTACAAGCTATTGAAAATGCCGGATATAAACCAGGTGAGGACGTATATTTAGCTCTTGATCCAGCTAGTTCAGAGTATTATATTGAAGAAGAAAACGTTTATCATTTGAAATGGTCGACAGGAGAGAAGCTTAGCCCTGAACAAATGGTGGACTTCTGGGATGAATGGATTAAAAAATATCCAATAATTTCTATTGAAGATGGAATGGCTGAAGATGATTGGGATGGATGGAAGTTGATGAATGATAGAATGGGAGATAGAATTCAATTAGTAGGTGATGATTTATATGTTACAAATACTGAGCGTCTTAAAAAAGGTATTGATATGGACGTGGCAAATTCAATATTGATTAAGGTAAATCAGATAGGTACACTTACTGAAACACTAAATGCTATTAATATGGCTACAAGAAATAGATATACTTCTGTTATTTCACACCGTAGTGGCGAAACAGAAGATGTATTTATTACACATTTGGCTGTTGCTATGAATACGGGTTTAATAAAGACTGGTTCTGCTAGCCGTTCTGACCGTATTGCAAAGTACAACGAACTATTACGTATAGAAGAGGAACTTGGCGATGAGGCTATTTATTTAGGTAAAAATTTTAAATTTCTTAAATAATGAAAATTTTTAAAATTAATTTAACTGCAATAGGTGCTTTAATAGCACTTATTGCAGTTTTTTCATGTAATAATCAAGTGAAAACTGAAACTTCTATAGTTAAAGCAAATATAGAAGGAATGTCTGGACAGAAAGCTGTTTTACAAAATCTTAGCCCTCTTGTTTTGGAATCTGATACTGCTAGTTTTGATGAAGCTGGTAATCTGATTTTTAATCTTAATATTAAAAAACCAACATATTACTCATTAGGTGTTGGTAGAACTAAAATGATACTTTATGTTAGACCGAGTGATTCTGTAATCTTTACTGCGTCCATGCCTAATTTGATGTCATCAGTACGATTTAGTGGTGATGCACCTATTTATAATGATTATTTAATTCGCTTTAATAATATAAGTTCCAATTTCCAAGGTCAACTGATGAAGATTTTTGCTAAACAAGAAAATGTGGTTTCTAATGCAATAGATTCTTTAAGGGCTTTGCATGCTGATGAAATTGCTAATTTGCAGAGAGGCAATTCTAATTTAGACCCTTATTTCTTAAGAATTGAAAAAGCAAGAATTCTTTATGAGTGGGCTTTATTATATCGAATTTATCCTAATTATTATCAATATATTCATCATGACAATAGTTTTAAAACGTCACCAGAATATGATACTTATTTAGCAGAAACTGATTTGAATAACGCTGAAATCGTTGATTTGCCATTGTATGTTAGTTTCTTAGAAACTTATATGCGTAATTTTTATGAGAGTTATTATACGGACTCTTTATCAAGTGAATTTCATTCATTTGTAAATTATCAATTAAATTTAATTGATAAGCAGTTTGAAAATCAAGATATAAAATCTATTATGGCATATAATGCTGTGAAACAACAAATAGAGTACGATGGAGTAAAAGATATGGAAACATATTGGGCGAAATTTAATACTATTTGTTTAAATAAAGAACTATTAGAGGATATCAATAGAAAATTAGCAGAATGGAAACATCTGAAGAAGGGTGAACCTGCTAAAGATTTTACATTTGTAAATATAAAAGGCGAAAACGTGAGTTTATCTGACTTTAAAGGGAAGTGGGTGTATATTGATATTTGGGCAACATGGTGTAGCCCTTGTATGCACGAAGTGCCTTTTTTAAAGAAATTAGAAGAGGACTTAAATGGTGAGAATATTGTTTTTATGAGTATCTCTGTTGATAAAACACAGGAACCATGGATTAAAACTGTTGAAGAAATGCAGATGAAAGGTGTACAACTTTGGGCAGGACAAAATGATGTTATTAAGAATTTCTACAAAGTTAGTGGAATACCTCGATTTATGATTATAGATCCAAAAGGTAACATTTATTCCTCAAGTGCTGATAGACCTAGTGCCGGAATTGGAGAAAAACTAAAATCTTTGCTGAGTAAAAAATCTTTATAAGATAGAGGTATATACTAAAATACTGTAAAAAAACCTGATTTGTTTCAGGTTTTTTGCTTTTATATAGGAATATAAAAAATATGAAAAGTGTTGATGATTGTCATTAAAAATTATATTAAAAAAGTATTGTTAATAATAGATGCCATTATATAAAATCTTACTTTTGCAATTATAAAATTCACAAATTAAATGTAAAAAGTAAAGCTTTTTATATTCAACCTATAACAAATATACTGATATGAAGAATACAGCATTCATAGAAAAGCACAAGGCAATGGGAGGTAAGATTGTACCTTTTGCAGGATATAATATGCCGGTTCAATTTGCCGGAATAAATCAAGAACACGAAGTAGTTAGAAAAGGTGTTGGTGTTTTTGATGTTTCTCACATGGGAGAATTCTGGGTTCGTGGGCCAAAAGCTTTTGAATTTGTTCAGAAAGTTACTTCCAATAATGTTGCAGATTTATATGATGGCAAAGTACAATACTCTTGTTTCCCTAATGACAAAGGTGGAATAGTTGATGATTTGTTGGTGTATCGCTTTGGAGAGGAAGAATACCTTTTGGTTGTAAATGCTTCTAATATTGAAAAAGACTGGGCTTGGTGTAATTTACAGAATACTATGGGTGCAGAATTAGAAAATGCATCTGATAAAACAGCTCAATTGGCAGTTCAAGGTCCTTTGGCATTGAAAGCTATGCAGAAACTTACAGGAGAATCTGTTATTGATATGGAGTATTATACCTTTAAGGTGTTAGAATTTGCAGGAGTAAAGAATGTACTTTTCTCAACAACAGGTTATACTGGTTCAGGAGGATGTGAAATTTATATGAACAATGATGATGCAATTAAAATTTTTGATGCAGTATTCGAGGCTGGTGCTGAATTCGATATTCAACCTATTGGTTTAGGAGCACGCGATACTTTACGTTTAGAAAGTGGATTCTGCCTTTATGGTAATGATATTAATGACGAGACTTCTCCCATCGAAGCAGGACTAGGTTGGATTACTAAATTTGTTGATGGTAATAATTTTATCAATCGTGAATATCACCAAAATCTAAAAGAAAGTGGCGTTAGCAAAAGACTTAAAGGTTTTAAAATGATTGAAAAAGGTATTCCTAGACATGACTATGAAGTTTGTGATGTTGATGGAAATGTTATCGGAAAAGTTACTTCTGGTACCATGTCGCCAATGCTGCATGTCGGTATCGGTATGGCATATGTTAATAAAGGTTTCACCAAAGTAGGAACTGAAATATTTATTCATATTCGTAATAAGTATGTTAAAGCAGAAATCGTAAAGATTCCTTTTTATAAAGGATAATTATAGACATTATATTTTATAAGAAAAAAGCTATTGTTTTTTTACAATAGCTTTTTTTATTGTGTTATTATACCATTAATTCGCATTATTTATTGATTATTATTAATTTATCAGAAGAATACACTTAGAAAATAAATATTATTTGAAAAATATTTTTTTTATCCAAATTCGAGTTTTTCTAAATCAGTCTGTCGAACTTGTTTCGGGAGGGTTTTCCCTCATTGCCCCCGCTATTCATTGCGTATTCATACAGTTTGCTTTGCTTTTATACTAATAATGCGGGCTAATGTTTCTTTGTGATTTGAAACTTGGTAGGCATTTACAGAAAGCTAATTTTATGATTAATGTATCTTTTTATTGTTATTAATACATAAACAGATGTGGTTTTTGTTTATTTTTGTGACCTGCTGATAAATTTATTTATTATTTTTATGACTTTTATAAAACGTTTACGACTGTTTTTATTATTTAGTTTATTGTCTTTTATTGCAAATCAAACTATTGCCAAACAGTTGGATGTTAAGTGTATTCAATCAGATAGTATTAAAATTGACTCTTTGATAAATGTTGCTGGAAATTATAGATTTTCTAATCCCGATACAGCCATCATAATTATTAATTCTGCAATAAAATTAGCTACGCAAGATAGCCTTTATAGACAAATGTTAGTTGCAATGCGTAGAAAAGGAGTTTTTTATATTTTAAATTCTAATTTTGATTCATCTGTAGTAGTTTTTTTCAGGGCAATACCATTAGCAGAAAAATATCAACAAATTGATATTCTTATACGTATTTATATAAATCTCGGTATTGTTTATACGAAAATGGGAGATTTTATTAAATCAGAGTCATATTATGATAGGGTAATTGAGGAATATGGAGATAGTTTGGATTTGAAAACCAGAGCAATAATTTATAATAATTTGGGTTTAATGTATTTTGCTAAAGGCGATTATGTTAAATCACTAAAAGCTCATCAGGAAGCACTCAAAATTAGAGAAGAGTCAAAAGATAGTCTTTCGTTAGCTTCTACTATAATGAATATTGCTAATATTCATTTTTATCAAGAAAAATATTCTGATGCTATTGAGAAGTATTTAGAAGCATGTAATATATATCATAGGTATAATTATGTTTTAGGAATACAACAGAGTACTCATAATTTGGGAACAATTTATGAAAAGTTAGATAGTCTTTCATTAGCTGAGAAGTATCTTAATGAAGCCCTCAAATACGAACCTTATAAAATGTCAATTCGAAATGCTAAGACATTAAATATGTTGGGATTGGTAAGTATGAAAGAAGGTAAGTATAACCAAGCTAAAGAGTATTTTTTAGAGTCGTTGGAGGTTAATAAAAAAATACATTCTACTACGCAAATTATTCCCAGTTTAAATAATCTTGCGGATTTGTACAACAGAATGGGGAAACCTAATATTGCATTGCGATATAGTAAGCAAGCTTTACGTTTGGTGCAGAATTCTGGTGCTAAGTCAATTATCAGGGATGTGTATTTTAATATGTATAAGTCGTATGAGCAACTGGCTAAATATAAAAATGCTTTGAAATATTATGAAGATTATAACTTGCTAAAGGATAGTATTTTTGGTATTGAAAAGCATAAGCAAATACAAGAACTCGAAATTAAATATAAGACATCTGAGAAGGAAAGGGAGATAAGTGAAAAGAATGCTGAAATTGTTTTGAAAGAGTTGGAAGCTAAGAAGAAAGATGTAATAATTAGAAAAGAACAGATACAAAAATATTCTTTGATTTTGTTTGTGATTTTGATAGTAATAATTTTTGTTGTGATATATAGAAATCAACAGAATAAAAGAAAATCAGCACTATTGTTAATGCAAAAGAACGAAGAATACAACAATCAAAAAATTAGTGAATTAATAAAAAGACATCAGCTTGATTCGATTAAAGGAAGACTTGATGCAGAGGAAAGAGAAAGGCATAGAATAGCTCAAGAATTGCATGATGGTATAGGTGGTTCATTAGCTGCGATTAAGCTTTATGTTGATTCTTTGCGTAAAAAATTAGGTATGAAAGAGCTTGATATGATTTATGACAATATAAACTTAATATATGAGCAGGTTAGATCATTGTCTCATAATTTAACTCCTCCGGAATTTAAATTATCTTCTATAAGTGATGTTGTTAAGGATTATGTTCACCAGTTTTCAAAACAATCAAAAACAGAAATCATTCTTAATTCTGAAGCTAATTCTGATTGGTCTACATTGGATGAATCAATTCAAATAGGAATATATCGAATAATACAAGAACTGATGAGTAATGTTATAAAACATGCGCAAGCTAGTCGTGTTATTTGTAATATGAAACTGAAAGAAGAGTATGTAGAAATTTCTGTACAGGATAATGGAAAAGGATTTGATACAAATAAAAAAGTGAGTGGTATTGGACTTCGGAATATTAACAAAAGAGTTTCTGATTTAAATGGAGATATTGAAATAAATTCTGAACTTGGTAAAGGAACAGAGGTTAGATTAATTATACCAATATAATAGTTTAATTAATTATACAGACTATGAATGAGGATTTTTATTATCTGGGGAAAATAACAAAATTATACAGCTATAAAGGTGATGTGGTTTTTTACTTTGATGTTGACGATATAAGTCAATATTATGGATTAGAGGCTGTGTTTATAGACATAAATGGAGATGTTATTCCTTTTATTATTGAGAAGATAAATTTCGGAAAAGGTAATAATGCCACCGTTAAATTGCAAGATGTAGACAACGAATCAGATGCAAAAAAGTTGGTAAATAGAGAATTATACCTTCCAATAAGTACTCTGCCAAAACTTGAAGGTGATAAGTTTTATTATCACGAAGTTATAGGGTTTGAAGTATGGGATAAAAATGCAGGGTTTGTTGGAGTTATTGAATCTGTTAATGATATGTCAGCACAATCATTATTCGAGATAAAAGATGGTTTTACTGAAATTCTACTTCCGGTGGTAGATGATTTTATATTAAAAATAGATCGTGTTAATAAAAAAATTGAGGTTGAATTTCCTGAAGGCCTTTTGGATATTTATAGAAATCAAGATGTGAAATAATGTCGTTCCGATTTAAGCATTTTTCTCTGGATGACACAAATACACCAATGAAAGTTGGAATTGATGCTGTTATTCTCGGAGCATGGATAGAAGTTGATAGCGGTGGTCAGGCTTTGGATGTAGGTAGTGGTAGTGGAATTATTTCATTAATGCTTGCACAACGATTCCAAAATATAGATATTTCTGCTATTGAGATAAACCAAAATGCTTTTAATGATTGTAGTTTTAATTTTAAAAATTCTATTTGGAAAAATAGATTAAAAGTGTTTTTAGGTGATTTTACTAGTTATCAGTTTGATAATAAATTTGATTTAATAGTTTCTAATCCCCCGTTTTTCGATTCGGATAATAATAATATAAATCATGGAAGAGAGCTTTCAAGAATAAGTAAGTTCCTGCCAATAAGTGTACTTTTTAATAAAGCTAATCAAATATTAAATAATAAAGGTATAGTCTCTATTATTTATCCCTATCAACAAAGAGAAAAAGTACTAAAAGCTGCTTTATTAAATGGATTTTATTTACAAAAGGAGTTGAAAATTAGAGATACAAAAAAGTCTGAGTTCAAAAGAATTATATTAGTGTTTTGTAAGAACAAGTTTGTTGGTAATATTGAAACAGAGATTATTTCGTTAAAATCAAATAATGGTGATGTCTATTCTGATGAGTTTAAAAGTCTTACTAAAGAGTTTTATTTATAAGAAATAATATCTTATTTCATTAATACCAGCTTGCTAGTTTTCTCAGTGGATACTCCTAGGCTGTTTTCAATAAATATTTTGTAGATATAAACTCCTTTAGCTAATCTTGCACCACCTGTTCCTGTGCCATCCCAAACTAATTCTCCGGGTCCAACTCTATATCCCGATGAATTAACGCTGGCTTTTAATTGTCTTACTAATTGGCCTGACATATTATAGATATATACTTTTAGATCCAAAATATCACAGCTCTGGTTGTGCTCAAAAATAAATGAAGTACTTTCATAAACAGGATTAGGGGCATTTATTAAGTGGTCTAATGTAAACTCAGTATTTGTTGAAACTAAAAAATCTATAGTAGTGGTAGTAGAATTATTATAAACATCCCATACCTTTAGACTAAGAGTGTGATTTCCTTCTTCAAGATTGTAAAAAGGATATTCGACACTTCCTTTTTGAAAATTATTTAATTCTGCTTCGTAGTATTCATTTAATACAATAGGTTGAGTGCTGTTTTCATCTAAAATAGCTTTAATGTCGTGGCCGATACCATTTCCAACAGTGTTTATTCCATGCTTATCAAATATTTTTGCAAGAAGTCTGGGGTTTTCATTTGTTATTCCACCATTAATAAAATTAGTATCATTAATAAAAAGCTTTACTTTTGGCCCATCTTCATCAATATCAGCAAATTGATTTGACCCGCCAATTATTAAGCTGTCCATATATCCATTTGCATCTATATTGCTATCAGCAGCATAATATGATATTTTACCTTCACCAAAATTGTATGCAATATCTTTAGGAATGATTAGATTAAATTCAAATTTTCCATTATCCACTTTAGCTTTTCCTTTATAAATGATATTGTTTTGAAGTAAAAAATTATAAATAGGACTATCGTTATCATTTCCTAAGGTGCTGTTATTTTGTGCTTTGTCGAAAATTGTAGGGTAAATGATGCCATTAAAATTAGTATTTATGGAACCTGCTCTGTGAATCTCTCCTTTAATTTTTATTTCTTGTAAAGCTCTTGCAGTATCTATGTTAATACCTGTTTTTGCATCAACAATATCTGTTGTAATTACTTCGTCGCATGGATAAACAAGTTTTAAAGCAGGATCGCCTAATAGGACAAAGTTTTTATTGGCAGAGACTGAACCGGCGCCGATTTTTGAAATTCTTATCACATCACCTAGGGCCGGGTATTTCCCGTTATATTGTTCAAGAATATTTTGATAAATTACCTTACTTAGCGAGAAATTTGTAGAAGAGTATGTTACTCTGGAAGTTGTTAATAGTCCAATACCACCACCATTTGGATTTAGTAACACATATTCTCCGGCAGATATTCTTTCCGGGTCTTCATATCTGCTAAACTCACAAGTAGCAGTCACAAATAGAGGCATATTGAAATAATTATTCCAATTATTAATATCTTTCACTTCTAATACTGACTCGTGTGCCCATCCCTCTTCTCCACCATGACCAGTATAATTAATTATTAGGGCTCCTTTCTCAACTCTTTGGTTTATCGCATTATTTACTTCTGGATATCTTTGCCCTCCTGGTGTTATAACTTGAGCATATGCATCAAAAAATATTTTATCCACATTATAATCAGGGTAATTATTCCAAACATAATTTGCTAAATAGTCAGCTTGTGCTGTATGTAAACCTCCATCTTCATCGTCACCAATAAAGCAATTAATGTTTCTCCAATCAGCTAAGCCTTTTATGCCATTGGTGCCGGTATTGCATGAGCCTGAAGAATTATTTGAGTATAGTTCAGGAGATTTATACCTCTTAATTTTATTTACAATATTACTAGCCTGAGCAGATGTTGTAACCGGAAATCTACCTATTCCAATATCTAAATTTCCATTAGCACCTGCTCCTTCATTATCATCAAGTAGTCCGAAATAATCGTCAGTACAGAATGAATTTGTTGGAGAAAGAGAGTTAACTGATTCGTATGTAGGAACTAAATTAGTATTATTAGCAATTCTATCTTTATAATCATATGAAGCATCTCCCAAAAGTAATAAGTATTTTGGCATTTCATTTACATTGCCTGATGCTTTATCATAAAGCATCTTCATAAAATCTCTTATTGCTGTTATGTCTTTTGATCCTGAAGAGAATTCATTATATATTGGTTCTAAGTTGGTTGTATATACATTTAAATTGTTTTTTATAGTATGATATTGAGCTAACTCCTCAGCCTGTGATTTAAAATTATTGTGGTAAATAATTACATAATCTATGTTACTAAGCGAATGTAAGTCTTGATTGTCGATTGCTTTCACTAGTTTTGGAGTTTTATAATCTCCGTAATGAGCAACAAAAGTTCTTAAACTATCTGCAGACGTTGTAAATGTCAATGTGTTATTATTAATATTTGGAGTAATTTCAACCGGAGATAGAGGATTGGTAATATCCCAGACTATAGTATTAATATTAGCATTTTCAATAGTATATTTTGCAATATTACCAAAGCCAACTATACTTGGCTCGCGAAATGTCAATTGTCCATTAGTCATAGTTAAATGACGCTTTGCATTAATTTCAATATAATTTAACCAGGCAGTTGCACTTGAATTCGGCTTACTATAAATAGCTTCTATAGTTAATAAAGGATTGCTTGTTTTTAAAATCATAGTGTCGGTAACAGAGGTTGCATACTGTGCCAAATAATTTGTGCTTGTTGCACTATATTGAATTGTTTTTTCAATTCCATTTATTCTAAAAAGCATTGTGCTGTTTAGGGTGGAACGAGCCACAGAGTTTGTTCGCATAATTACTGGCATTTCTGATTCTATATTGCTAAATACAAACTTAAAATTGTAGGAGTTAATAACACTAAACTGCTCTCCATACCATTCTCTTCCTGTTTTTATTAAGTTTAATGAATCATTTTCATAATATTTAAAATCAGAGAATGCGGTGACTAATTTATTGGGAGAAGAGTAGTTATTTGTATCAACTTCAATTCTTTTACCTTGTCCATCTTTTACAGTAATAAAATAGTAAGCATAGTCATCATATAAGTTTTTTTGATGTATAAATATTTTATAAGAATTGTTGTAAGTCCACTTGGTAGGAGATGTGCCTTCAAATAAAAAATAGTCATTACCATCAAATATACCATTAGAGTTTATATCATATATTTCAATTGCATTCTCAAATAAATCATCATATCTGTCTATATAATTCCTTTCCGGGAGCATTCCTCCACCATTTCCATATAATCTAATATCGTTAATGTCAAGGTTGGAAGTAGAAAAACCCATCGCTTGCATTTGATTTGCTGTCACCTTATATATGCTGTTTTCATTTGTTGCTATTTTATACCATCTTCCATCTGATAGTACAGAATGTTGTGTGTAATTTCTTCCTTTTGCTGTTTTTATACCATTTGTTTTATTCTTTATGAAACTCAAATTAAAAGATTTTAATCTCATAATCGCATTGGAATTGTTTTTTCTGAAAACCTCCACAGTTATTTTTGCTGATTTTACACCTCTATTGTACAAGTATTCAATTGTATAAGTGTAATTTGTGTCAATATTGATATTCTTATTTATTGGAATATTGCACAGAAATTCTTCGTTTATAGTTGTAAATTCAATATTTACTTCTTCGTCATTATTTAATGGTAATACAGTAAAAAATGCAGGCCACTGATTATTTAATTTACTTGGTACAGATTTATCAAAACTGAGAGTGTTGATACTATTATAATTAGTTTCATTATTTATTGGTTTATTCCAAACTACAGTAAATTGTTTATGTATAGTATTTTGACTAAATATAGAATTAGGTAAAATTAATATGAAGTTAAAAAGTAGTAAAACAGATAGTAAGGGTTTCATATATTTAAAATTTGGTGATATGGAGTCACTAATAATTTATAGTCATTTATTTGTCTGCCTGTCAATATACGGGTGAGTTAATAATTATTTTGCCAAAATCAGTACCGATTTTTTATCGATGCTCGTTTTTATAAATTTCTATATAGGTTTGAATTATTAACTGCAAAAATAGTTGTATATTGTATTTTTTTATTATTTTTTTATGCAACGTTTTAAAAATAATTATTGTCCTTTTGGTTCAAGTGTTTATCGATTATTAGATAAATTCATTAGATTAGGTTATTGAATATTACACATAATTTCTTCGTCTGTATTTATTTTAAATAAATGGGTGAATTGTGTAACAAATTTTGATCATAAAGGTATAACAAATTTATTTTACTGCAATAATGCAAAATATTTTAGGTTAAGTATTAGAAATTATTTGTATTATTGTAGCTTTAATTTTATAGTATGGTAACAACAAAGCACAGGATTTACTTAATAGTTATTATGGTTTTTACTATAACGTTAGGAATGAGGGCTCAAGATGCCCATTTTTCCCAATTTTATGCAAATCCTTTATACCTAAATCCTGCTTTTGCAGGAGCAAAAGTTTGCCCTCGTGTTGTTACAAATTATAGAAATCAGTGGCCTTCAATTCCTGGATCATATGTTACATATAATGCAAGTTTCGACATGCATATTGATAAATTAGGTGGAGGATTAGGCGTTATGGTGACTTCTGATAGAGCAGGGCAAGGAGTATTAACAACTCAGTCTGTTTCATTAATTTATTCCGTAAGAATTAGGTTGTCACGTACATGGTTTCTTAAAGCTGGATTGCAAGCAAGTTTTTTCCAAAAGCATTTAGATTGGGATAAGCTTACTTTTGCTGATCAAATTAATCCAAAATGGGGTTTTTCACAGCAAACAGCAGAGACTAGGCCTGTAAATGGTGAGTATAATCTTATGGATGCTGATTTTTCAAGTGGATTATTGGTTTATAATAAGAGTTTTTTTGGTGGAGTTGCAGTCCATCATATGGTCCCTGTTAATGTAGCCTTTACTGAGAATGGTGAAAGTTATTTGCCAATGAAAATAACTGCTCATGCAGGTTATACAATACCATTAATTAGAAGAAAGCGTATGCGACCTGGAGACCCTCGTATTTCGCCTAATTTTGTATATATGCAACAAGGAGCATTTCATCAGTTTAATTATGGTGCTTATTTCAAAAAATCTCCTATGATTTTTGGACTGTGGTATCGTCATTTTTTAGAAGGTAGTGATGCTGTAATTATTCAAGCTGGTTTTGAATATGATAAATTTAAATTTGGATATAGTTATGATATTACTGTTTCTGCATTAGGAAACGGTTCAGGTGGTGCTCATGAGATTTCTATGGCACTGGATTTTAATTGTCCGGTGAAAAGAGTTAGAATGCATGAAATAAATTGCCCATCTTTTTAGTTATATAGTAGAATATTGTTAGAATTTAATCTAATAGGTTATGATAAAACATAGAAGTATTTTGAGTATGATGGTGCTATTGGCATTAGCATTTGTTATTTCATCATGTAGTAAAGAACAGTCTCCTACAACAGGCTGGAACTATAATGATGAGAAAAATGGTGGTTTTCAAGTTGCCCCTTACGAAGAACAAGAAACTGGACCCGGTTTAGTACTTATTGAGGGTGGTACTTTTGTGATGGGTAGAACAGAGCAAGATGTTATGTACGATTGGAACTCTCAACCAAGAAGAACAACTGTCCCTTCATTTTATATGGATATGACAGAGGTGCGTAATCTTGATTATTTAGAGTATTTGCATTGGTTAAAGAGAGTTTATGCTGATGAAAATCCTAGAATTATTCAGAAAGCATTACCAGATACTCTTGTTTGGAGGAGTAAGTTAGCTTATAACGAACCTTATGTAAATAATTATTTGCGTCACCCAGCTTTCCGCGACTATCCTGTTGTTGGTGTAAACTGGTTACAAGCTCGTGACTATTGTTCTTGGAGAACTGATAGAGTTAATGAGTATATCTTAGTAGAATTCGGTATTCTTGATTATCAAGAAGCACCTAGTTCTGATAATCATTTTAATACTGATGCATATATGGTTCCGGAAATACAAGGTATTGGTGAAGAAACTGATCATCAATTGGTTGATATTTCTCCCAATGGTGGAGGTTATAGAAGAGCCAGGATGGAGGATGGTATTCTATTACCTAAATATAGATTACCAACAGAAGCTGAGTGGGAATATGCCGCTCTTGGATTAATTGGAAATACAATGTACGAAAGAGTTGTGGAAAGAAGACTTTATCCTTGGAATGGACATATTACTCGTACAGATGCACCAGGCAATTATGGAGATATGGTAGCTAATTACCGTAGAGGTAGAGGCGATTATATGGGTGTAGCAGGGAATCTTAATGATGCTGCTTCTATAACCGCTCCAGTCTATGCTTATTGGCCTAATGATTACGGACTTTATAATATGGCAGGTAATGTTTCAGAGTGGGTGATGGATGTTTACAGACCTCTTACATTTGAAGATATGGATGATTATAACTCATTCCGTGGTAATGTTTATAAAACTTATGTTAGAAATAATACAGGTGCTATTGCCGATAAACTTTATAATACTATTTATGATTATGATGGTATTTTAGAATGGTTAAATGGGCCTGTAGGAACAACTGATCAAGGGTTCTTTAGGAATTTAAGTCGTCCCTTAAATGATGATGAAAAGAAACTGGAGGCTGATTTGACTTCGGGTTTAGAAGCAATAAAAAAACTTAATGACGATAGAAAATACGAAGAAGCTTCTGACGCTATGGCTGAACTTCTTGAAGATAAACTTTATGGAAACCCTTCAGAAACAATTGAAATAGCTGCCGAATTAGCAAAGGGTATTTCAGATTTTATTGTCGCTGAACCTGGAGAATTAAGAACCAGAGATGTTACGATTGAAGAGAATCTAAATCGTAGAAATTATCGTAAGGCTAACAATATTAATTATCTTGATGGTGATTACGCATCAAATTATACTAGTGATAATAATTGGAGTAACTGGCGGGATGATGATGGAACAAGTACTAGTAAAATGTATGATTATGGTCTAACTTCTATGGTGAATGATCATGCTAGAGTCTATAAAGGTGGATCTTGGAAAGATGGAGCATATTGGTTGAGCCCTGGTACCAGACGTTTCCTTGATGAACATCAATCCACTGATGATATAGGTTTTAGATGTGCAATGACAAGAGTAGGTAGCCCGATTGGTAATTACTAAAAATAATAATATTATAGACCAGCATTTTTTTGCTGGTCTTTTTTTGTTATAAAATAAAAAATTAAGAAAAAATTAACATAACTTAAAAAATATTATATATTTGTACTGTCATATTATTAGAGTGTATTGAAAGGGAGATGGACTTATTAGTATAAGCATTTAATAAATAAAAAATTTATTTTTATGAGAGTTAGTATACTTATCGGATTATTGTTTACGTCATTGTTTGCATTTACTCAAAATTATGGTGGTATAAAAGGTGTTGTAAAAGACTCCCATTCTGGTGCGTTGATTTCGCAAGCTGAGATATTGATATCACCTTTAGATAGAGGTGTGGTGACAAATGATAAGGGAGAGTTTATTATTAAAGGACTGAAAGAGGGAAAATATACTTTGTATGTGAAACATATGGGTTATTCAGAGCTTTCACAAGTGGTTAATATTCAAGATGGTAAAATAATAGAAATAAATATATCTCTTAATATTGATATTAAAGAGCTACTTGCAGTTGAAATTAGAGATGACAAGATACAGAATCATGCTTACTCAAAGGTTGTAATTAAGGAAGCTACTATAGAACAGCGACCAGTGAGAGATATTGGTGATTATTTAAGAGAGATACCTAATGTATATGCTGTTAGGAAGGGGGGGGCTAATCTTGATCCTGTTATTAGAGGTTTTAAATTTAGTCAATTAAATGTTCAGGTGGATAATGGTATGAGAATGGAAGGTGGTTGTCCAAATAGAATGGATCCTACAACAGCACATGTTGAATCAGGTGATATAGAAGCTATAGAAGTTTTAAAGGGGCCATTTGCCTTACGGTATGGACCAGTTATGGGAGGCGTAATAAATATGCATACATCCTCACCTCGACCTTTTGATAAATTTCAAGTACATGTAAAAGCTAATATGGGTTATGAAAGTAATTGGAATGGTATGAGGGAACATATAACAGTGTATGGTGGAGGTAAAAAAGTGTTTTTCTCCTTTTCGGGGAATAATTCAAATTATGGTAGCTATACAGATGGAGCTGGTAATTTGATTAAATCTTCTTTTAAAAAGTTAGGATATAATGGGAAATTGGGTTTTGCTATTGCAGATAATCATAAAATTGTATTTTCTTATTCTGAGTTTTATGCTCGAAATGTGAATTTTCCTGCATTACCAATGGATGAAAGAGCTGACAATACAAAATTATATTCTGTGGATTATACGGCTAAAAATGTTACTAAGTCTATAGAATCGATACATGTAAAAGCTTATCTTTCTGATGTTGACCATACTATGGACAATAAAGAGAGGGGATTTTCTGATACTGTTGTTGCTGTATCGCAGATTTTAGCAAGACGTTATGGTTATAGGGTAGAATTTGGTTTAAATACAAATAAAAATAGCCATTTATTCGTAGGAACTGATATGTACGGGGTAGATAAAGATGGTGAAAGAATAAAAACCATGGTTGGACAATATCCAATAATGGGTAAGGTGCCAGTTAAAATGGAGGATTTATGGAATAAAGCTCATATTTCTAATTATGGTATTTTTTCTGAATATAGATATAACAAAAATTTATGGGAGGGTGTAGCTGCTGTTAGATTAGATGTCAATTCTGCTTATTCCGACTCTATTTCATTGCTTAATATGAAGAAAAAAGAGCTCATTGGAATTCCTGCTGATAGTACTAAATCTAGTTTTGTTAATTTTAGTTTTAATATTGGAGTTACACGCAAAATCAATGAAAATATGTCTTTTGGAATGTCCTTCGGTAGAGGGGTAAGAAGTGCTGATATGTTAGAACGCTTTATCATATTACTTCCAACAGGTTATGATAATTTTGAGTATTTAGGTAATCCAAACCTATTACCTGAAATCAATAACGAGTTTGACATAGTATATAAATATAATAATCAAAAGTTTGGAGGAATTGAACTAACTGCTTTTTATTCAATTGTGCAAGATTATATTGGAGGAATATATTTGCCTCCTGCAGTACAGAAGCCTCTTACTCAGGGCGTATTAGGTGTTAAAAAGTTTGATAACCTTGGAATAGCAAAGCTGTATGGTTTGGAATTTAGCTTTGCAACACCTCAAAGGTACAAGTGGAGGCTATCCTATACTGCGGCATTCACCAAAGGTACGATTAATGAAGTTGATGTTTTGGATTATGATGCCAATGGAAATATTACAGGTTCATCAATAGTTAAAAATGATCCGCTTGGAGAAATACCTCCTATGAATATGAAACTTAATGCTTCTTATAAATTTTACAATAATAAACTCATCCCAAGTATTAGTTATAGGTACTCTGCAGCACAGAATAATGTTTCTAAAGCTATGCAGGAACTTACGACACCTTCTTTTTTACTCCTTGATGTTAGTTTGAAATACAAACACAATCAAAACTTAACAGTTGTTGGTGGTGTAAACAATGTGTTTGACAAAGCATATTATGAACATCTTAACAGACGAGTTCTAGGTACAGATTCAAGATTATTTGAACCTGGCAGAATTTTCTTTGTTAATTTAATATTTAATATTTAAAGATTAGGACATGAAAAATTTAGTATTAGTATTTATAGCATTATTAGTTATTTCAGTTTCTTGTCAAAAAGATGGTGACCCTAAGAAAGTTTCGTATATGATAACTGGTTTATCAGATAATTATTCTGTTGTTTATATCGATGCTGATGGTAAGACTATAAGTAAAGATGTTACACCAGCTGGACTTAGTAGTAATTGGACTCAAGATTTTACAATGGATCAAGGAAGTCCAGTATATTTATATCTGAAGTTTAAGGAAGATATAAGCTCAAGTATGAGGTTTAGTATGGGGATTATTATTGATGGAAAATACGAATATCAAGCTAAATATTATGAGAAAACAATTGGAGATACCATTTTTGAAGTAAAGCGAGGTGGTATTGTCCCCTTTGATTAAGTTTTATTATTATTAATTATTACTGTGGTTAAAAAAGCGGAATTATTTATTCCGCTTTTTTTATTGTATTTTTATATATTATTTTTTTATTAAAAGTAGTATGAGTTAGATGAATAGTTTTACTTTTGTCAATTAATTATTAATAAATTTATTATGGAGTGGTTTTCACAATTTAGTACTTATCTACAAGGCTTAATTATTGATTTGGGATTTACATTAAAATCAGCAATATATACCGTTGAGAGTGTGTATTTTCTATTTACAATTTTGATATATTTCATTGTTGATTCAATTGTTGTAAAATATGTAAAAGCTTATATAAAAAAGATTGCTGATAAATCAAAGACAGATATTGATAATTATTTATTTGATAATAAGGTATTTTCCTACTTTTTACATATACTAACTATATATTTATGGCTAATTCTTATTGATATATTGGTTGTAGATTTTGTATTATTACATAATCTAGTTGTTATTGTTTTAAAGCTTTATATGGATTATTATATGGTGAGAGGTTTTATAGCGATTTTCAATTCTGTTAATGATATTTATAATTCACGCCAACAAGATCATAAAAAGTCGATAAAGTCCTATATTCAAGTATTTCAATTATTAGCAATAGTTATTGGAGTTTTAGTTGCAATTTCCATTATTGTATCCAAAGATATAAGCTTTTTACTTACAGGTATTGGAGCTTTTGCTGCAGTATTAATGTTGATATTTAAAGATACCATACTTGGTTTTGTGGGAGGAATACAGATTAATGCCAATAATATGCTCGAGTTAGGGGATTGGATCTCTGTACCTGATGCCGGAGCTGACGGTGTTGTAATAGACATTTCGCTTACTACTGTTAAAGTTCAAAATTGGGACAAAACAATTAGTACTATTCCTACTTACTCTCTAGTGAGTAATACTTTTCATAATTGGCGTGGTATGGAGGAATCGGGAGGAAGAAGAATCAAAAGGTATATAAATATCGATATTCATTCTATAAAATTTCTTAAAGATTCAGAGCTCGACAGCCTTAAAAGTATTAGACTCCTTTCAGATTATTTGAATAAAAAGGAAGATGAATTGCGCGAATATAATGAAAAGCTTGGAATAAAAGGAGAGTTTACTAATGGACGTCACCAAACTAATATTGGTGTTTTTAGAGCTTATATTGAAATGTATCTGATGGAGAAAAAGGAGATAAATACTGATATGACATTTCTTGTGCGGCAACTTCAATCAACAGAAAAGGGCTTGCCTTTGGAAATTTATGTGTTTAGTAAAATTCAGGACTGGGCTGATTACGAAGCTATTCAAGCAGATATTTTTGACCATTTATTTGCTATTATTCCTGAGTTTGGACTTACGGTCTTTCAGAATCCAAGTGGCGCGGACATTCAATCATTAATCTTAAGCAAAAAATAATATTATAGGTCCTTTGGGCTGTTTATATTTTTAAATGCTAGATTATTAGGCTTATTATTATCTAGTTGTAAAAAATTAGTGTTTACATTATCAAAGAAGTCTCTCATAGCAAAACTTTCTCTTTTTTCGATAAATGCTTCTAATTTTTCTATAATGTTTGAGTTATATATTCCAAAAAGAGGCTCTAATTTATTCCCAATTTTAGGAACAAGAATATCACAATCTGATTGAGAATATTTATTAATAAGTGAATTGATGATTTCTACTGAAATATAGGGTAAGTCACTACTCATTAAAAAGAGGGATGGATTCATACAGTGTTTTAAAGCTGAATGTAATCCTGCCAATGGGCCTATTTCTTGATAGTAATCTGAATAAATACTTATATCTTGATATTCATTAAAGGCAGAGGGATTATTACTTATAATAATTATATCTTGAAAAATAGGTTTTAGTAATTCCAGATTTTTGTCAATTATCTTTTTCCCATCAATCTCAATAAATGCTTTTATTAAGCCATTATATCTTTTAGCTTTTCCTCCTGCTATGATAGCACAAGAGATATTCATTATCAATTATTTTTTATTAAAAGTGCAATTGCTTGCACCGAAACACCTTCTTCTCTTCCTATGAAACCAATACTTTCACCAGTTTTAGCCTTTATGGATATTTGGTCGATATCAATATTTAAAATTGATGATAATTTTTTTTGCATTAATGGGATAAAGGGGTTAATTTTGGGCTTCTGAATCTGAATTGTAATATCAGTGTTGCCAATTGAATACCCTTTTTTGTTGAGCTTAGTCATAACTTCTTTTAGAAAAAAAGTTGAATCTATATCTTTGTTGTCAGGATTTGTATCAGGAAAGTGATAACCGATATCTCTTAAGTTGGCAGCTCCAAGTAATGCATCACATAGAGCATGTATTAATGCATCACCATCTGAATATCCATCACAACCCTTATAGTGTTTAATATTGATACCCCCAAGAATAAGCTTCCTGTTCTCAATAAGCCTATGAGTATCTGTGCCTAAACCTATACGAAACATTATTTAGATGAATCAGAACCTTCGTTAAAATCAAATAGTAAAGAAAATCTCAAAGTGTTTTCCATTGGATTTCGTTGAGTAGTAGGAATAAGATATGAAATATCAAGTGCAAGGACATTGTATTTAAAACCGGCACCTAATGTAAAGTATTTTCTATTTCCTTTAGTTGCATTTTCGTAAAAATATCCACCTCTAACAAAGAATTTTTTGTCGTAAACATATTCAATACCACCACCAATATAAAATTCTCTAAGTTCTTCAGTCATTCCACCGGGAGCATCATACCATGACGAAAAAATAGCATTACCAACTGAGCGATTAGGGTCCATTCCTTTTTCTATTTCGTACTTGTCACTATTTGGAATAGGAATAGGATTGTCATTAGAGTCAAGTGCATAAATTGGAGGTGTAGGAACTAATAGTTTATTAATATCTACTGCAAAAGTTAGTTGATTATATTTGTCTAAATTAAGAGTCAATGAAGGACCAATTCTGAAATTCATTGGGAGAAAATCGCGCTCTAATGTTTCTGAATATGATATTTTATTACCCATATTAGAGATGCTTGTTCCAAAAGCAAATTTACCTTTAGTTTTACCAATCTCTATTTTTTTGGAATAATATATTGCAAGATCCGCTGCAACGGCTTGTCCTACTTGTGTAGCTTGACCATTAACGTTTTGCCCCTGAGTAAGATTAGAGTTGATATATCTTAAAGTGAAAGCTCCGGAAATATTATCGCCAAGTTTTCTTGAATAAGCTGCATCAATTGCAAACTCATTTGGTTTATAGTTTCCTTGTGAAGTTCCAAATTTATCAGTAAATTCTATTGATCCAAGGCTAAAATAACGCAACGAACCTGAAACACTAGACATGTCATTAATTTTATAATAACCGGTAAGATATGCCAAACTTATATCGTTAACCAAATTTCTTAACCATGGGCTGTATGAAACACTGAATCCCATTTTGTTTTCTATAAAAGCATATTTTGCTGCATTCCAATGCTGAGAATTAGCATCAGGTGATGTTGAAACACCTATATCTCCCATAGAGCCCGCTCTACTATCGGGAGCTATTAGCAAAAATGGTACTGCAGTTGTTATTGCATTTATATCATCTTGTCCTAGAAGTTGATTGTAGTTTGCTCCTCCCGTTCCCTGAGCAATAGTTTGTAAATTACTTCCTATAAATAGTCCTGTAAGCACTATTGTGTAAATGATTGTTTTTAATTTCAAAGCTAATAATTTTAATAAAACCTGATTCGTATTTGTTATACTTTTGATAATGCAAAGATAAATATATCATTTAACATATCAACAAACTTTTAAATGACTAATAATTGTTTAGTTATTTGTACGATTTAACTACCCTTAAAACTTTATTTAATCACTTTTATTGTATTTAATATTAAAAATATTTTCTTTTTTTTTAATCATGAAATACAATGTAAATCAGTATTATAAGAACCTAATGTAATCTTATTTCTAATATATAAAAAATAATTTTCCAATTATGCAACCATTGTTTTATTATTTTTATCTCTATAGTAGATTTTAGTAAAACAAAAAAGGGTAATACCTTTTCATAAGTTAGTAATAAGAAACCAGGCGCCTGTCTGGTTTCTTTATTTTTATTTATCAAATATATTATTTTATATTTGCGCATTATTTATTAAATTGCTTATAAACATTATTATGAATAAATTATTACTAACTTTACTTTTGTTTTGTTGTTTTGCAACTGTATCCAATGCTCAAAAAATATATAATACAACTTCAGGAGAATTTGTTTTTGGATTTTCAAACGCTGCTTACAATGCAGCAAGTGAAACTGATTTGCCAAATAACAATTCAAACGGAAGTATTACAGGTCCTATGAGATTTACATTTTGGTTTCACTTTGGTACTTATTGGCATTACGATTTCAACAATAATATAGGTGTTTATACAGGTGTTTCAAATCGTAATATAGGATTTATTACCAACGAAGCGTCCTCTTTAAATTCTTCTGGAGTAGCAGAGACTACTGAAAAGGTAAAATGGAAGAGAAGAGTATATTCATTAGGAGCTCCAATAGTATTAAAGGTAGGTTCTTTTAATGATGATTTTTATTTTTTTACCGGGGCGCAAATGGAATGGCTTTATCATTATAAAGAGAAGGAGTTTAAACCTGGTGGGAAAAGAAAATTTTCTGAATGGTTTAGTTCTCGTGTAAATACATTTTTACCTTCTGTGTTTGTTGGAGTTGCATTACCTCATGGAATGAGTATTAAGTTTACATATACATTAAATGATATGATGAATAAAGATTATAGTTTTATTGATGGAAATAATAAAACTATTTTTCCATACAAAAATATGGATTCCAGAATGTTTTATTTCTCAATATTTCAAATGGTTAGATGGGATAAAAGTACTACAACTAAGGAAATACAAAAACATACTAAAATAGCTTTATTGTAGTTTATTATTTCAATTAAAAAGAAAAAGCCATTGGGAATTCCCAATGGCTTTTTCTTTTTTTTCTAAATATCTTTAAGTTAAAAGATATTAGTAACTTGAGCTTGGCATAAGCTTTCTTTGAGATAAATCTTATGTCGAGCTATGATTAGTAAGCAAACATCTTAAATTGTTCCATAAATTTATTTACTCTTTTACGAACAGATTCTATAACTTCTTCGTTGTCGATATTTGAAATTATTTCGTCAATCATATCAACGATTGGTTTCATATGCTCTTCTTTCATACCTCTGGTAGTAATTGCAGGTGTGCCAACTCTCAATCCTGATGTTTGGAATGGGGAGCGACTGTCAAAAGGAACCATGTTTTTATTGATAGTAATATCTGCTTTTACCAAAGTATTTTCAACAATTTTACCTGTGATATCAGGGAATTTTGTTCTTAAATCAACCAACATACTATGATTGTCTGTTCCTTCGGAAATAACGTGGTAACCTTTGTCAATAAATGCTTGTGCCATTACTTTTGCATTCTTTTGCATTTGGATTGCATAATCCATGTATTCATCAGTTAAAGCTTCTCCAAAAGCTACTGCTTTTGCTGCAATAATATGTTCTAATGGGCCGCCTTGTTGACCTGGAAATACTGCAAAATTAAGTACTGCTGACATCATCTTTGTTGCACCCTTTGGAGTTTTAATCCCAAATGGATTTTCAAAATCTTTACCCATTAAAATCATTCCGCCTCTTGGACCACGAAGGGTTTTATGTGTTGTTGTTGTAACAATATGACAATGTGGAATTGGATCTTTTAATAGTCCTTTTGCAATTAAACCTGCAGGATGTGATATGTCAGCCATAAGCAATGCTCCCACTTTGTCAGCAATATCTCGCATACGTTTGTAATCCCAATCTCTAGAATATGCAGATGCTCCTGCAATAATTAGCTTTGGTTTATTTTTAATAGCTAATTCTTCCATTTCCTCATAATCTACTGTGCCTGTTTCTTCTTTAACATGGTAAGCAATAGGGTTATATAAAATACCAGATAGATTTACTGGTGAACCATGAGATAGATGTCCTCCATGAGATAGGTCTAAGCCCATAAAAGTATCTCCTGGTTTTAAACATGCAAAAAATACAGCTGCATTAGCTTGTGCCCCAGAATGAGGTTGAACATTTGCATATTCTGCTCCAAATAATGCTTTTGCTCTATCTATTGCTAGTTGTTCTGTTTGGTCAACAATCTGACATCCTCCGTAGTATCTTTTACCCGGGTAGCCTTCGGCGTATTTATTTGTTAATACCGAACCAGCAGCCTGGCGTACTTGCTCACTTACAAAGTTCTCACTTGCTATAAGCTCAATCCCATGAAGTTGGCGTAATCTTTCATCTTCAATTAAATCAAAAATCTGTTGATCTTTTTCCATAATTATCCTTATATTTATTTTATGTATGTTAATTTTAATATTAAAAAACTCTTTGAGAGAGTATAAGATTACAAAATTAGGCATTTTTTCTATTACCTATTGAGTTGACTTTAGTATTAATACAAATAATTGATTATGATATATCAGTAAATCAGAAATATATGCTTTAATATATATATTGTCAAAATATTTAATAAATTATATGCGATTTATTATACATTTTTTTATCTTAGCCATCTCTAAATTGTTCATTTACTATAAATTATAATACATTATGAATCAAGACCTTATACTAGTTATTAATCCCCGTGCAATTTATACTAGGATTGCAGTGTATCAAAATTACAATATCTTATTCCTAAAAGATATTCAACATCCCGATCAGGATCTCGGAAGATTTTCACATTATATTGAGCAGATAAACTATCGTAGGGATAAGATTTTAAGTGAACTTGATGATAATGGAATATGTTTGGAGTGTATTCAGGCTACTGTTGGAAGGGGAGGATTGGTAAAGCCTGTTAAATCTGGGATTTATAAAGTTAATGATGCTCTTATTCGAGATTTGAAAAGCTCTGAATATGGTGAGGACTATGTTGATTTGGGTGGAATAATTGCGGAGGAAATTGCTAAGTTGTATCCGGAAATGAAGTCGTTTGTTGTGGACCCTGTTACAGTGGATGAATATTGTGATCTTGCTAGATTTACCGGACATCCTGAATTTAAACATAAATCTGTTTTTCATACCTTAAATCAGAAGGCTATGGCAAAAAGACATGCTAAAGCTTTAATGAAGAAATATGAAGAAATGGACTTGATTGTTGCTCATCTGGGTAGTGGGATTTCAGTTTCTGCTCATCATCAGGGATGTGTTATAGATTCCAATCAAGCGTTGGATGGAGATGGACCTTTTACTCCAGAACGTACTGGAAGTTTGCCTATTGGGGATGTTGTCAGGTATTGTTTTCAATCCGGTAAAACAGAAGAGGAGGTTTTGGATATGATTCAACATAAGGGTGGACTATATGCTTATTTGGGAACCTACAGTGCTTTGGAAGTTGATGCTAGAGTTAATCATGGTGATGAAGAAGCTACTAAAGTATTTGAAGCAATGGCCTATCAGGTGAGTAAAGAAATTGGCGCTATGTATGCTGTTCTGAATTCACAAATAGATGGAATTATTATTACAGGTGGCATTGCTAATAGTAGGTGGTTTGTGAATAAGATTATTGAACGAGTAAAGAATATGGGGCCTGTTCATGTTTATCCTGGTGTAGTTGAGCTCGACTCTATGGCACAGATTGCTCTATCAGCTCTTAGAGGTGATGAAGAAATTTTAATATACGAATAAACTAATTTATCATTAAGATTGAAAGCTTGTACAAATCATATTTTGGTTATTAATCCAGGTTCTACTTCAACAAAAGTTGCAGTATTTCAGGGTAGTAGATCAATGTTTCAACAAAACATTATCCATAAGGATACTGAATTGGCGCAGTTTGATAAAGTTAGTGATCAGTATGAATACAGAAAAAAAATAATTTTAGATGTCTTAAATAAAAACGAGGTTGATCTTTTATGCATTGAAGCAGTGATGGGAAGGGGAGGTTTAATTCATCCGGTTCCTTCTGGTGTATTAGAGGTTAATGAAGCTTTGAAAAATGATTTGCGTAATAGCCCCATAGGCGAACATGCGAGTAATCTTGGTGGTCTAATTGCGGATGATATTGCTAAAAGTTTGCCGAAAGCAAGAGCGTTTATTGCTAATCCTGTTGTTGTTGATGAATTTGAGGATATTGCAAGAGTTGCCGGCCATCCTCTTTTTGAGAGGAAATCTATATATCATGCATTGAATCAGAAGGCTATTGCTCATGATTATGCTAGAGCAAGATCAATTCCATATGAAGAGTTAAATCTTATTGTTGCTCATATTGGCGGAGGTGTAACTGTTGGAGCTCATAAAAAAGGGCGAGTTGTGGATGTTAACCAAGGCTTAGATGGAGAAGGCCCTTTTTCCCCAGAAAGAAGTGGCACTTTGCCAATTGGTCAAGTTATTACAGCTTGTTTTAGTGGAAAGTATACAGAGAAAGAAGTTAGAAAAATGGTTACAGGAAAAGGTGGTGTTGTTGCATATTTTCAAACTAATGATATTAGAAAATTGAAAAATATGATGGATGACGGAGATGTGAAAGCTAAACTTATTTTTGAAGCAATGGCTTATCAGGTATCTAAAGATATTGGCGCAATGTATACTGTTCTTGAAGGAGAAGTAGATGCAATACTTATAACTGGCGGTGTTGCTTATTGTCAGAAATTTACTGATTTAGTTGGAAAAAGAGTAAATAAATTAGCCTCAGTACATGTATATCCGGGCGAAGATGAGATGAAAGCTCTTGCCAAAATAGGTACAAGAGTGCTTCTTGGTGAACTTGACCCTATTTCTTATCCACAATCTTAATTGTGACATAGATTAGAATATGTATTTGTTTTTTAAATAATACTTATTTTAAAAATAATTACCTTTGTAGCATAATACAAACTACCTATTTTGTAAGCAATTTAGTATTCTCAAGGTTTATAAATTAGGTTTAGAAGAAATAAACAAATATTAAAAGTATTGAATATGAAAAGATTAGCTATTCTTGCTATAGTATTATTGACTAGTGTTATAGTATTGTCATCTTGCCAATCGCATGGACCTAAATGTCCAGGAATGTATAGCCAAGTGGAGACTGTTGATAGTCATGCACAATAATTTCTGATAAAAAGCATTTATTTTTAAATATACTTAAAAATTATTCTTAGGTACTATTTAAGTGTATTTATCTTAATATAATAATTGAATTCTGAATGAAGTTTCTAGTTTCTATAATTCTTGTTTTGGTGTTTTTTGGGAATGTCTATTCTCAACAAGCTGATAGAATTATTAAGAAACCTATATTGAAATACGAGTCAAGCTTTGGAATAAATTTAAATTCTGATGGTTGGGGTATTAACTACAAATATGGAAAAACTAAGACATTCACTAATAAAAAAACGTGGGATATAGGACTTTTATTCATTAGGGATACTAAGCAGTACAGGTATTATAATCCTTATGATAATTCTGCAAAGAGTTTTTTTTATGGAAAGATGATTGGATTTTATTCTTTACAAATTCTTAGAGGAAGGCAAAAGATTATATCAGAAAAGCCATATTGGGGAGGTGTTGAATTTAGGTATTTTTATTTTGGGGGTTTAAATGTAGGTATTGGAAATCCAGTATATGTTTATGTTGTTGATTATGATAATGGAGGAATATTGAAATTAGAAAAATATGACCCTCAGAAGCATGACTTGGATAATATATGGGGCAGAGGACCTTATGTGAAAGGATTTAGTAATCTCGAATTGCACCCTGGATTAAGTTTTAAGTTTGGATTGAATGCTGAATTTGGCACCTATCAAGAAAGTACTAAAGCATTTGAAGCTGGTGTAATAGTTGACGGCTATGCTGTACCGGTTCAGATAATGGGTTTCAATACTCCAAAATATGTTATGTTTAGATTATATGTTGCTTATCGTTTTGGTAAAAGATTTAATTCCACTCGCTGATTAAGATTATCCTAAAACTTAATATATGTTTAATTAATTTAGATTTATTCTAAATTTGAGTGTTTTATTATTACTGCAATTTATTGCTTGATGATAAAGAAAAAAGCTGTAAATTGTGCGACTTTAGTACAGGAAAAGATATTTTTATAATTTATTGAATAATAGGTATGAAACATAAAAAGTTACTATTAAGTTTGTTTATATTGTTAGCGTTTATCATTGCTGGTTCGCTAACTATTTTACCAAAGTCAAATGAGAAATCTGATAATTATATTAAATCAGAGAAAGAAAATGATGAGGGAATTGATGGTGCAATGGAATTTTATCATCGACAAATGGCGAATTTCCAAACAGGAGAAATTGAAGTTGATAAGATTTTAGCTGCAAGAGATGCCGCAAAAACATTATCGTCATCAAAATCTCTTAATCTAACTTGGTCAGAAATGGGCCCTAACAATGTTGGAGGTAGAGTTAGAGCATTATTAATTGATAAAGATAATAACCAATTAATGTATGCCGGTGGCGTTAATGGTGGACTTTGGAAATCTACAACCGGAGGTCAATCATGGGTGCAAGAAAATCTTGATGGTAATTTAGCTGTTGTTTCTATTTGTCAAACACCAAATAATGGTGATTTGTTTGTTGGAACAGGTGAAGGTCTTGCACAACCGGGATATACTAATTATAACTCGGGAGCTTTAGGTGCTGGTGTTTATCATAAGCCTGCTAATTCAAATACATACACTCAGATTCCGGCAACTGCCAATTGGCAAAAAGTAAATAGGCTTGCTGCTGACAAGAATGGGGTGATTTATGCTGCTACCAATTTAGGTCTTTGGACTTCTTCAAATAATGGAGTAAACTGGTCTAGAGCTAGAGTTGGATCATTTAATGATGTTAAAATAGCACCAAATAGTACAAGAGTAGTTGCCACATCTGGTAATAAAATATATATATCTGATGATGGATCTAATTGGTCAACTTCTACACCTGCTAATGTTGGAGGTGCAAGAGTAGAGGTTGGAATTGCCTATTCAAATACAGATGTTATTTATGCAGTAGTAGCTTCTAACGGTGTTTTTACCGGAATATATAGAACTATTGATGGTGGATCAAATTGGAATCAAATAGCTGTTGGAGGAAGTTCTTCTTTTGATTTATTTGGATCAAATAACCAAGGTTGGTATGATAATGTTGTTATGGTAAATACCGCTAATCCAGATATCGTTTACGTTGGAGGTATCGATTTATGGAAAGGTGTTAAGGTTACCAATACCAGCTTTAGCTGGACTAAGAAGTCTTTATGGAGAGCCGATGATCCTACAAAACCTTCTTACAAATATTATGTTCATGCCGACCAACATGTTTATACTCCTGTTCCCGGAAATCCTAATTCATTTTATATTGGATGTGATGGTGGTATCTTTAAAACTAACGATGGAGGTAATACCTTTGCTACTTTAAACAGGAACTTTAATGTGACTCAATTTTATGCTGTAACAAGTCATCCTAATGGTGGGGCTTTAGGTGGTGCACAAGATAACGGTACACAATTTCTAGACCTTCAAGGTAATTCGCCTCAAAATGCACGTAAGATTCGTGGTGGTGATGGTGGATGGGCTGCTGCTTCTATGCTTAATCAGGATGTTATTTTTGCTTCTTTATATTATGGAAATGTAGGTAGGTCTAGTGATTTTGGTGAAGAATTTCAAGCTCCGGCAGATCCTTCTTCAGGAGACCCTGAATTCTACTCTTCGGAAATGCTATCTGGCTTAGGTGGAGCTTTTGTTACTCCTGTTATACTTTGGGAAACTATAAATTTTCCTAATAGTGAAGACTCTGTATATATTGTTGCTGACACTAATTATGTTGTTGGTGATACTATTGATGGTAGAAGTGAAATTAATAATGCATATCCATTTGCATATAAACTTAATCAAAGCTTAAATACGGGAGATACAATAAAAGTTGCTGATCCTGTGCAAAGTAGATTATTCATAGGTACAATGAAAGGTATTTGGATGACTAAGCAGTCTCTATATTTTGTTAATAAAACTCCAAAATGGTATTTGATTTCTGAAAATACAGTTGGATCGGCCGTATGGAATATGCAAATTTCTCGTGATGGTAACTATTTATATTATGCAATTGATAATCATTTATTAAGGATTTCGAATTTATTAAATGCACAAGGTCATAATGCTGATATAAGTGATACTGCTTATGCTCTTCAAGATACTTTGATTAAAGATTTTAGTGGCATTATCTCTAGTATTAGTATTGATCCTGCTGATGCAAATAGAATTATAGTTACTCTTTCTGGTACTGGAAATAATCAGGTTTATTACTCAAGTAATGCTACTTCTGCAAATCCTACATTTGCTATAAAGAAAGGAAACTTGCCAGCTAATCTTCCTGTTTATGCTTCATTAATTCCTTTGAATAATTCTACACAGGCTATTATTGGAACTCAATATGGTATCTATACCACTGATAATATTCTTTCTCCAAATCCAACATGGTCTAAGTCTGATAATGGTATTGGTGGAATGGTTACAGTATATATGCTTTACCAACAGCAAAATGCATTAGCATGGAGAAAAACAGTTAAGTATGATAATGGAGCTCCTCTTGTTCAAATATATCCGGGAGTATATAATACTGGTCAGATTTATGCTGCAACTCATGGACGTGGTTTCTTTACCTCTAAATCTTATATGAGTATTAAAGAAAAATCTATATCTAAAGCTTCTCAGTTATCAAATATTAAATTATATCCTAATCCGGTAATTGATATAGCTAATTTTGAATATAAACTTAAAAAATCATCAAGAGTTACAGTTAATATATTTGATATTAGTGGTAGAATGATCAATAGTATTGATTATGGAACACAAGCTTCTGGTGAGCAAAAATCAGAAATTAACTTAAGTGAATTGTCTTCTGGAGCATATTTCCTACAGCTCCAAACAGAAGAAGGAACTTCTATTAAGAAATTTATTAAAAGATAAATAATATACTAAGTATTATTAAGCCCTGACTGATATCAGTCAGGGCTTTTTTGTTTTTATTTTGTTGAGAATATATTTATTTTTCCAGTCTCTGGTTATATGCTGTTTTATAATTGATTTTATAATGATACATTATTTAAAATATTAATCATATTAATTATAACAATTTATATCTTTGTTGTTTAATAATATTAAGGAAATTTATGAGTGATATAATAACAAAGTCTAGTATTGGGAATTATGGTGCTAAAGTAAGGTCTGATTGTCAGGTGATAATGGAGATTTGCGAAAGTGGAGGAATTGATTTGCAAATTAATTCTAAAGTTAATGCCATGTTTGGTAATAGCAATCGCGAATTGATAATGGAGATATTGAATTTCTATGAAATCAAAAATGCTAAAATTGTATTAAATGATTCTGGGGCAATAGCTCCTGTTATTTCTGCAAGAATGGAAGCCGCTATTAAAAGCCTGATTACAACAGATAAAGACTTTCTTCTGCCGCAAATTGAAGAAAATACAACTGTTACAGCCAAAGATAAAATGAGATTCTCAAGATTATATCTTCCTGGTAATTCACCAAATATGATGTTGAATGCGGGTATTCATTATCCAAATGGTATTATTCTAGATTTAGAAGATGCTGTGGCTCCTGATAAAAAGTTTGAGGCTCGTTTTATGGTTAGAAATGCTTTGCGTAATATTAATTTCTATGGAGCAGAGAGAATGGTTAGGATAAATCAAATTCCTCAAGGGCTTGATGATTTGGATTTTGTGGTAGCTCACAACGTTAATATGATATTAATTCCTAAATGTGAAAGTGCACAGCAGATTCATCAAGTTAATGATAGAATAAATAAGTTAAAAATAAAGCATCATATTGACTATCCAATATGGTTAATGCCAATAATTGAATCAGCTTTGGGTGTTGTAAAAGCTTACGAAATAGCTTCTGAGGCCGATAATGTGGCTTCAATGGCAATTGGACTTGAAGATTATACCGCAGACATAGGCACGCTGCGAACAAGCGAAGGAACAGAGTCTTTTTATGCTCGTTCTGCTGTAGTGAATGCTTGTCGTGCTGCTGGAATACAACCTATTGATTCTGTTTTTTCTGATGTCTCTGATATGCAAGCATTGGCAATAAATGCAAAGGTCTCCAAATCTTTAGGTTTTGATGGTATGGGATGTATTCACCCACGACAGATATCAGTAATTCATGAGAATTTTGCGCCAGAGAAAAAGGAAATTTTAAAAGCACAGAAAATATTCTTGGCTTTTAAAGCGGCAAAAGAAAAGGGACTTGGTGTTGTGTCTTTAGGAACAAAAATGATTGATGCCCCTGTAGTTAAGAGAGCAGAAAACACATTAAATGTAGCAATTAGTCTTGGAATTATTGATAAAGATTGGGAAACCAATTTTGAAGCATAAGAGAAAAGTATGAAGAATAATATGAAGTTAGTAAAAAATGCTGCCGGTAGAATGGTGCCGGTAGAAATAAATGGAGAAACACAAATTCCTTATCAAGGAGTTGGTAAATATATTCCTAAAGGAAGAAAATATGCACCGCCAATATCATCTTGTGCCAACTTTCCTGCTGATGGTAATAAGACTGTCGCTAATCTTAAGGAAGCCTTAATTAAGTCTGGTCTTAAAGATGGAATGACAATATCTACGCATCATCATTTTAGGAATGGGGATCTTATTGCAAATCAGATTTTCGATATTGCAAAAGAGTTAGGTGTAAAGAATTTACGTTGGTATCCATCAGCTTCCTTCCCTTGCCACGAGCCGTTAATTAAATACTTGGAAGATGGCACTATTAACAGGATTGAAGGTAGTATGAATGGAGCCTTAGGCCGTTTTGCCAGCGAAGGAGGTATGAAAGGAGTAGGAGTTTTGCGCTCTCATGGTGGAAGGTATCAGGCTGTGCAGGATGGCGAAGTGCATATAGATATTGCCGTTATTGCTGCACCTACAGCAGATGCCTTTGGTAATGCTAATGGTGTAAATGGTCCTGCTGCTTCTGGATTGCTTGGCTTTGCTCTTGCAGATTCTCAATATGCTGATAAAGTAATCGTCGTTACAGATAATATGGTTCCTTTCCCATGTATTCCTTGGCAAATTCATGGCAATTATGTTGATTATACTGTAAAAGTTGACAAAGTTGGCGATGCTGATAAAATTGTATCCGGTACAACTAATATAACTAAAAGCCCTGATAGATTATTAATTGCCGAATTAACTGCTAAGTTTTGCGAAGCAACAGAAATTATCCATGATGGCTTTAGCTATCAGGCTGGTGCAGGAGGAACGTCTTTGTCAATAGGTATATATTTTGAAGAAATCCTTAGACGAAATAATTGGAAAGCCCGATTTATTAGGGCAGGAAGTAATAAATATCCTGTAAAAATGCTTGAAGATGGTGTTGTGGATTATATTTTGGATGGTCAAACTTTCGATTTGGAGGGAGTGCGCTCTATGAGAGAGAATGCTAATCATGTTGATACAAGCCCTTTTACAAGTTATAATTACCACGGCAAAGGTAATTTTGCTTCCATGATTGATGTTGTGGTGCTAGGAGCTACAGAAGTAGATCTTAATTTTAATGCAAATGTAGTAACCCATTCCGATGGATATCTACTTCATGGAATTGGTGGTTGGCAAAATTGTCTTTTTGGAAAAACTGTTATTCTTCCTATTCCTTTATTCCGTGATAGAATTCCAATTATTGTTGATGAGGTTACTACGCTTTGTGGACCTGGTGAACTAATAGATGTTATAGTTACCGAAAGAGGAATTGCTATAAATCCATTAAGAAAAGATTTAATAGAGAAAGCTAAAAATAGTGGGCTGCCAATTAAGACATTACAAGAGCTTAAAGAAGAGGCAGAGAGGATTTGTGGAGTTCCAGAGAAACCAGTTCTTGATGATGAAATTATTGCAGTTATAAAATGGGTAGATGGAACCGTTATCGATTCTGTTAGGAAAGTTAAGACAAGGTAATATTTTTTACTTGATGAAAGAAAAGCCTCAAGCAATTGCTTGAGGCTTTTTTATATACTTCTTTAGCTATTGAAAAAAGTATAATATATAATTTGTTTATTTTCATTCTTCTTTTTTGCCGCAAAAAAGAAGCAAAAAGCTCCCGCTAGGCAAGAATTACTAAAAATAAGGAAATAATTCTAAAACATATAAACGCCTCCTTTTAAGGATTTTTCTGAAAAAGAAAAATCCTTAACGTTGTTAAACGCTATATGTTTCTTTACGAATTATTTCCTTATTTTATTAACGCAATTCTTACCAATGCGGAAGTTCAATCGATATTAGCGATTGACTTTCTGCCATCTGCAATAGCCATTGCTGGAGTGTGTTTGAATGTTTTTGCTTGATTTTTTGGCGATTAATGCAGGTTTAATTTTAATCGTTATTACTATGCTATATATACAGCAGTGGCCATTAGCTTTGGAAATATTCATTCACCAAAGGTGAATGAATAACTGCATTTGGAAGAATTTCTAAAAAATATTAATTTTTAGAAATTCTTCCACAGTGGTGGCCTTTTTATATACTTCTTTAGCTATTGAAAAAAGTATAATATATAATTTGTTTATTTCCTTCCAGCAATACTACGCATAGATTAAAGCTGTTACTCTGTTATTTTATCCAATTTGTGAATTAAGTCTATTTTAGCCTTATTATATTTTACAAATTCTGCTTTATTAGTTAATTTAGCTTTCCATACTTTATATTCTTTAACAAATTGTTGCTGCCAATAATAGTATTTATTGGAGTAAATAGCTGAAATTGGAAGACTAATAAAGTATAATAATGACCATTGTATATTACTGCTTATAAGGTAAAATATTATGAAATGTATAGTATAAATGATAGGTGCTAACAATCCAGATATTCCAAATTTAAAAGAAGTATAAAACTGAGGGTCTTTTATTTTATGAATAAATTTAAGACTTAATTTGTAGTAGAAATAATTATTAATTAGACCGTAGATGTATATGGGTAGTCCAATAATTAACCCCAATAATTTTATAAATATAGATATAGTATTCTTAGCGCTAATTCTAATGTCGTTAATACCTATATTTTTTCCTAGACTTTCTGTTTTTTGAAATAATACTTTTAATTCTTCAATATTATTATTTGAGTGATATTCTTCAAGCTTTTTGATTGTTTCCTGGTCAGCTTTGAAATTGTTAGCTGGACTTTTAGTTTTTAACTTAAGTTTTTTTCTCATTCTATTTCGGTACAACAACCTAATACTTTCATAAAGACTATAATTTTCTTCATCTTCGATATTAATGATTAGTTTTTTAATAGCTTTAGAGAGATCTTCTCTGAACAAATTATAAGCCTTAGCTTGATTCTCTTTATAAATATCAACATAAGGCTTTAAATTAAGAGGTTTGCCATAGTTTACAAAGATATTATGATTAGAATGAATATAATCTTCGTAATATATTCCAACAGGAACTATCTGTAAATCAAGATTGAAGTTGTTTTTTTCTTCTGCAAGAAATGCTATTCTTGGTACGGCTTTCTTTAGAGACCTTAGTTTTCTCTTATCAGTATGTGTTGCCTCCGGGAAAAGAGCTACAGACATTTTTGCTTCTAGAATTTCTACACTTTTATTGAAAATGCGTTCGTTGTTTTTAAGACTATCAGCACCATCTCTAATTCGATATACCGGTAGCATTTTAAAAGCTGTAAATATCTTTAATAGAATAGGATTATTGAAGATATCGGCTCGAGTTAGAAATACACTTTGTTCAGGGTTTGTAAATAATATTGCTAAAGGGTCCATTAGTGCATTTTGGTGATTGGCAGCAAATATAATTGGTTTGCCATGAGGAATATTTTTAGTTCCTCTGGTTTGAACTCTTTTGTAGAATAAATTAAAAACTACAATAAGGTAATATCTAAATAGTTGATATCCAAGCGACCATTTTGTCATAGTTGTTATTTTCGTTCTTGATTTATAATTCTTGCAGAACCAATAAAGGTTTTACCTATAACAATTGCTAATTCATTGTTTGAACCTAAATGTTCAGGATGAAATTGCACTGCTAAAAAGAAATTTGGATAATTATTATCTTTTAATCCAATTGATTCTATTATACTATCGTTGGCAAAGGCTAAAATTTTCAGATTGTGACCTAACTTTTTTATAGCTTGGTGATGCGAAGAATTTACCCACGCACTATCATAATCATAAAGGCTTTTAAAGTAAGTCTTATTTACAATATTGATATTATGATAAGCTATATTTGTGTCTCCTCTATGAATTATTGTAGAATTAATTTGGCTTGGTATATCATTAATTAAACTGCCACCAAAGTATACATTAGTCAATTGTAGTCCTCTACATATTCCCAATATTGCAATTTTATTTTTATAAGCATAATCAATACTTTGTAATTCTAATGAATCACGATAGTTATCAGGTGTTTCACAAATATATTCCATGCTGTCTTCACCATAAAGTTTGGGA
>Ga0256842_1000179_pt1 | contig 55305 bp, 45 predicted proteins | sample 4559240metaG_FD_185973 | JGI IMG/M metagenome (GOLD analysis project Ga0256842, IMG submission 185973) | Hydrothermal vent microbial communities from Guaymas Basin, Mexico - 4559-240 | ecosystem: Environmental > Aquatic > Marine > Hydrothermal vents | place: Mexico: Guaymas Basin | collected... | reverse complement strand
CCGCTCCATCGGCAAACTCTCCCTTTAACCTATCCATTTCAGACTTTATCTTTTTACCCATAGCTCTTCTGACCACATCAGCCCCGCCAAGTGAAAAGCCACCTATGGTTTGCACTATTTGCATAACTTGCTCTTGATAAACTATAACTCCATAAGTCGGTTTTAGTATCGGTTCAAGCTCATCAAACATATATGTTATCTCGGCTCTTCCATGCTTTCTTTCAACAAAATCATCAAGCATACCACTCTCCATAGGACCTGGACGATAAAGAGCCAAAACAGCAATAATGTCCTCAAAAGTTGTAGGCTTCAACTTTTCATTTAACTGCCTCATTCCACTTGATTCTATTTGAAACAATCCCAAAGTATTTCCACTTTGAATAAGCTCATAAACTTTTTTGTCATTTACATCAAGCAAAGATAAATTTATATCTTTGTTATATCTTTTTTTTATTAGTTTCAAAGCATTGTCTATAACAGTTAGAGTTTTAAGTCCCAAAAAGTCAAATTTTATAAGATCAACATCTTCAAGATACTTTAAAGAGTATTGAGTTATAAGGGTTTCTTCTCCCGATGGTTTATATAGTGGAGTTTTGTGCCAAAGTTCTTCATTGCTTAACACAACTCCAGCTGCATGCATACCTGCATTTCTATTTAACCCTTCCAAAGATAGAGCAAACTTCCAAACCCTTGCGGCCGCTCTATCTTTTTCTATGAGTTCTCTTAATTTAGGTTCCTTTTCATAAGCCTTTTCAAGAGTAATACCGATTTCATCCGGTATAAGTTTAGCCATCCTATCCGCTTCAGCATAAGGCATACCAAGAACTCTTGCAGTATCTCTAATAACTCCCTTTGCCAAAAGCTTACCAAATGTAATAACTTGAGCCACATTATATCTACCATATTTTTCAACAACATAGTTGATAATCTCCCCTCTTCTTGCCTGGCAAAAATCCATATCAATATCAGGCATGCTTACTCTCTCGGGATTTAAAAATCTCTCAAAAAGAAGATTGTATTTTAAAGGATCTATATCGGTTATAAAAAGCGAATATGCCACAAGACTTCCTGCAGCAGATCCTCTTCCTGGTCCTACAGGAATACTTCTTTTTTTCGCCTCTCTTGTAAAATCCCAAACTATAAGCATATATCCGGGAAATTTCATTTCATTGATAATCTCTATCTCTCTTTGTAATCTATCTTTATATCTTTGATGCTCATTTTCAGGAATATGTTCAAGCCTTTTTTCAAGTCCCTTTTGACACTTGTAAGTAAAATATTCTTCATCACTATGAAAGTCCAGCCCCTCTTTTTTTGCATACTCTTCGGTAAATTTAAACTTTGGAGGTGTCGGATTGCCAAGATGCAACTCAAGATTACATTTTTCGACAATCTCTTGAGTATTTTCTATAGCTTCGGGTATATCGGCATATAGTTTTGCCATCTCTTCAGGAGATTTGAGATAAAATTCATGAACAGAGTGCCTTAATCTTTTAGGGTCGTCAAATTCTTTATTCATCGCTATACACATAAAGGCTTCATGCGCATCAGCCTCCTCTTGTCTTAGATAGTGAGTATCATTTGTAGCTATTATCTTGATGCCCGTTTCAAGGGATAGTTTAATAGTTTGATTATCTATAAATAGCTGATCGTTTATACCATGCCTCATAAGCTCAAGGTAAAAATCCTCCCCAAATATCTCTTTATACTCAAGGGCTACCTCTTTTGCCTTTTCATACCCTTTTGCTCCGAATTTTCTATTTCTTTCACTATTTGTATTTAAATGCCAATTCACTTCTCCCTGCAAGCAGGCAGATGAACATATAAGCCCCTCGCTATGCTCTTTTAAAAGTTTTTTATTTATTCTTGGATAGTAGTAAAAGCCATTAATATAACTCTGAGAACTCAAATACATAAGATTTTTATAACCGATCTCATTTTTTGCAAATAAGCAAAGATGAAATCTTTGTCTTGTTGTTTTATCTCCAATATCATCACTATTGTGTATATAAGCCTCTATGCCGATGATAGGCTTGATACCTTCAGATTTCATAGTTTTATAAAAATCAAGGGCTCCAAACATATTGCCATGGTCGGTTATAGCAACACTTGTAACACCTTGTTCTTTAAGTTTCTTAGCTAAAAGTTTTATTTTATTGGCACCATCAAGCAATGAGTATTCGGTGTGGAGATGAAGATGAGTAAATTTTACTTGATCCATTATTTTACCTACTGTTTTTTATATTATTATAGAATAAATTGCATTATCATTAGGTAAAACTTAGCGAATATACTCCTCAAATTTTTCTAATGTAATCTTTTTTCCTTTTTCTATAATAAAGTGTTTGCATTTTATATCAATATATTTCAAATTAAATTTTTTCTTAAAATCATCACAGTCAAATTTTATATAATCCTTATAGCTTATTACAAGAAAATGATCTCCGGCAAATCTAACCACTTTTTCTTCGGAAAAATATTCCAATAGTTTATTTGCAAAATTTTTAAGTAGCTCATCTCCTCCTCTCCAACCCATTTTTTTGTTGTATTCGGCAAAATTGGACAAGCTTATGTGATTTACAAAAATATTATCATTTTTAGATACATGAGTTAACAAAAATGCCACATAGTTCATATTGTAAAGACCGGTTAGTTGATCTTTCAAATAGTAATAAAATTTAAATTCTTCAAACTTATCTTTTGGTAACTGACTGATACCGACAGGAGGCTTTTGGCTTAGTAGTATATCTTTCGCAACATTAACTATCTTGGGATCAAACTGTTTTCCTTTTTCTCTGCAAATTATCTCCACCGCCTCCTCCACACTCAATGCTTCTCTATATGATCTATTGGTAGTCATTGCATCAAAAGCATCTGCTATAGCAATAATTCTTGATAGTAAAGGTATCTCTTTTGACTTTAAACCTTTTGGATATCCCTTTCCGTCATATCTTTCATGATGATACAAAACAATTTCAGCCAATTCTTTAAACGGCTTTTTATTTAGTAAATTATAGCCGGTTTCCGGATGTCTTTGAATAAGTGAATACTCTAATTCATTTAATTTTTCAGGTTTTAGCAATAATGCATCAGGGATTTCAATTTTCCCTATATCGTGCAATATGCCGGCTTTGTAAACAAAATCTATATCTTTTGTATTACACCACATTTTTTCTGCAATAAGTTTTGCATAAACAGCCACTCTTTTACTGTGACCAGCAGTATATGCATCTCTTTTTTCCACCATATTAACAAGTCTATATATGCTATTTTCAAAATTTTTCAAATTGTCATTGAAAGCTTTCATACCTCTTTTATAAATCAAATAGATACCTAAAATACCTATCAACCAAGTAAGAGAATATGAAAAAATTAAAAAATAGAAAATTTTTGGATTTTCATTTTGAAATATTGGTATATCTTTTTTAAAAGTGATACCGCCTATTACACTTCCAATATTATCTTCTGAGTGAATATGACAACTAATACAGTTTCTATTTGCAATCAAAGCCGTAGTATAAAATATATATTTTTTATTATTATTCTTATATATCGTATATTGATCTTTTTGTGTATTTTGCATATTTCTTATAACATCAGCTATATTTTTTGATAATTCAGAAAGATCATCTTCATCAAAATTCAAGTTTATATCATACTTAATCTTCTCGTTTTTCATTGCATTATTCAACATATCTCTTATAGAAAAACCGGGTTTTGCATTATTGTTGCTATTTTTATGCATATGCATTTCCCTTACTTTTTGTGCATATGCCCAATACACTAATGCTTTGGACTCATTTGCAAGATTTTTAATTTTTGATATAGTATTATTTTTTAAATGTATATTCTCATTTTCAACTTGATAAATAAAAAACACTATAGTCATCAATGACCAAAACAATGCAACAACAATCATAGTTTTTTTGAAATATTTTAAATGGAAGATCTCTTTGGACAAATTATTACCTTGCTTGTTAATTTTTACTCTATAAACTATTTTGAAAGTTTATAGAATATATGATAAATATTTATTTAATTTTATGAATAATTATTCATTTTATGAGTATATATTCAAATAATATTATTACAAATTTTTAAATTTACTCAGTAAAAAAGGTACATATTTGTCATAAATCAAGTTATGTTTTAGAGTAAATAGTGATAATAAGAAGAAAATAGTATAAATGTAAGCAAGACAAATTCCTATAATATGCCTTAAATATTTTGGAGAGATTGATCATAATCCCTCCTTATGTTTATCAGTTTAGCAATAATCGACCAATAATCCCTCTTTTAATTGATTATAAACCTCTTCGCCTTGCAACATCTTAACAATCTCAAGAGCAAAACATATAGCCGTACCGGGACCTCTTGAAGTAATAACATTACTATCTATAACAACTTTTTGATCACTTACATAGCACTCTTTTCCGGTATGCTCTTCAAATCCGGGATAATTGGTATGCTTTTTGCCATCAAGCACTCCCGCTTCTTTTAATGCCCAAGGAGCAGCACATATAGCACCTACGGGCTTTCCTTTATCAGATAAAGTTTTTATAATATTTTTAATCTTTTCACTTTTTGCAAGATACTCGCTTCCAGGAAGTCCTCCTGGAAGTACTATCATGTCAAGAGAGGAAATGTCAACATCATCCAAAACAGTATGAGCTATAAATTTCAATCCGGTATTTGAACCCTCAACCTCTTTTTTCTCAAGACCGGCAACGATAACATCAACTCCTGCTCTACCTAAAACATCTATGATACTCATCGCCTCTATCTCTTCAAATCCGTTTGCCAAAGGAACTAAAACTTTTGCCATCGTCTCTCCTTGAAAAATTTATTTAACTTTTTCGAGATACTCGCCTTTTGCAGTATCGACTCTTATGGTATCTCCCTCTAAGATATGATACGGTATCTGCACTACTGCTCCGCTTTCAAGAGTTGCAGGTTTTTTTCCGCCTTGTGAATCACCTTTAAAATTCGGCGGAGTATCCACAACTTTTAATTCGACAACTGATGGAGCTTCAACACCTATAGCCTCTCCGTTATGAAATAAAATATCTACATTCATACCATCTATAAACCACTTTTGAGCATCTCCAACCTGATCTTCACTTAATGCTATCTGATCGTAAGTTGCCGTATCCATAAAATGTAACATTTCTCCATCATTATAAAGATATTGCATCTTTTTATCTTCAAGATCTGGTGCTTCGCACTTATCACCAGCATGAAAAGTTTTATCTATCACTTTACCGTTTAGATATGACTTTATTTTAACTCTTACAAATGCCGCACCTTTACCGGGTTTTACATGTTGATACTCCACTATCTTATAAGGAATACCATTTAACTCTATTTTTAAACCTTTTTTCAAATCACTCATTGAATATGTTGCCATCAAATCTCCTATATTAAATTGCTTTTGTATTATCCATCAAAACCGGAATAAATATCAATGATACCGCTACCGCTGCAACGGTACCTCCTATAAGTGCCACACCAAGTCCTCCGAATATCGGATCACTCGCAAGTAAAGCCGAACCAAGTATAATAGCTATAGCCGTTAACACAATAGGCTTTGCCCTTGTTGCCGTTGCTACAGCTATGGCTCTTTTTTTCTCAATCCCCTTTTCCTCTATAAGTGCTTTTGCAAAATCCACTAAAAGCAAAGAGTTTCTTGAACTTATACCCATAAGGGCAATAAACCCTATCAAACTCGTTGATGTAAGAAAAAAGGTATCTTTAGTAACAAGATCGGCAACCCAATGCCCCACTATAACACCGATGATTGACAAAAAGCTTCCTGCCATTATAATACTGCTTATAGAATAGCTTTTATAGTAGATAACCATAAGAAAGTATATCATCACAAGTGCCGCGATAAAAGCAAGCCCCAAATCTCTAAAAGTATCAAGGGTCACTTTCATCTCTCCGTCCCATACTATATCAAGCTTTTCTCCCGTTTTTTTATCCGTTAAATGAAGATCGAACATGTGAGTAAAGTTTTTGATACTATCTTCTTTAATATCATAATATTTTGATAACTCTTTCATCATCTTTTCTCTTGCATCCAAAAGCGGATAAACTTGAGAAACTTCATCCGCTTCGGCAATAACATTTATATATCTTCTAAGATTTTTATGAGTTATAGTCTGCTTGTTTATACTTTTAACTATATCCACAACCTCGCTTAATGGCACCATCATACCCTTCTGGTTCATAAGTTCGAAAGTGGCAAGTTTACTCTTGACATCTTTTAAAGATGAAGTATTAAATCTTCTTGTTTTATCGCTAAGTCTTATGAAAAGCTCTATTTGAGTGGGATAGTTTTCGCTATTTTTAACCCCTACTCCCATTCCTTCAAAAGCAAGATAGAGTATCTTTTGAACCTGCTCCACAGAAAGTCCACTTTTTTGAATCTTGTCAATATTGGGCAAAACATTATATTTCGTATAGACATCATCATCCATAATGTCTATATCTACCAAACCTTTTGTATTTTTAAGTATATTTGCCACTCTTTTAGATAATTTTCTAATTGAGCTTAGATTTTGTCCATATATTTCGGTAACAATAGCTGCAAGTGTAGGAGGACCGGCGGGCTGCTCTATCATCTTTATAACGGTTCCCTTAACCAATTTTTCACAACTTTTTTTGATGATAGGTCTAATCCTATGCACCATCTCGTAGCTTCTCTCCTCTCTTTCATGCTTATCGGTAAGATTTACGACAAATTCAGCTACATTTTCACTATTTTTAAATCCGCTTCCTTTTACCAAACCTGCATAATCAAGCGGGGCACCATCCCCGTAATAACCCTCTATATCGGTAACCTCTTTCTCTTTTTTAAGTATATTTACAACACATTTGCCGACTTTTTTCGTCTGCTCTATCGAACTTCCACTCGGAAGATCAACATAGGCACTATATGTATTTGCACTTTTACCCGGTAGCATTTTTACAAGTACTATTTTTGTAGGTGCTATCATCAAAACCGAACCCAAAAGTGCCAAAAGAGTTATAACGATAACTGCAAATTTATTAAATCTACTGTTTATGATAGCATATACGAACTTCTCATACATTTTCATTTCTCACCCCCTTCACAAGAGAGCTTTTTGTCATGTTTTTTCTTTTGAAAATGGTTATGATGGTGCATCTTTGGTTTTTTAAGCAACAATCTTGAAAGATATGGTGTAAATATATATGCTATAAACAAAGAAGCTATCAAAGCTACGGGGACATTTTGAGGTATCGGCTTCATAAATTCTCCCATCATGCCTCCGACAAAAGCCATAGGTATCATTGTAAGTATGATTGCAAGTGTGGCAATATTGGTAGGAGATCCTATCTCATCCGTCGCCTCTATAAGTATCTCATCCATATCTTTATCTACAGCATCGTGCGAATGTAGATGTCTATGGATATTTTCTATCACTATAATCGCCGCATCAACCAAAAGTCCCATAGAGAGCAAAAATGCAAAAAGTGTGATACGGTTTATGGTTTGCCCTGTGATATAGGCTATAAAGAGTGTTATTGCCAAAATAGCCGGAACCGTAAATGTGACGATAGCAGCCTCTCTGAGTCCGAGAAAAAATACAAGCATTATGGCAATAACACCGATAGTGATAAGAATGTGATCTACAAGCTCATTAACGGCATCATCGGCTCTTTTACCATAATTTCTTGTCAAAACATACCCTATCCCCTCTTTTTCAAGCATAGGCTTTAACTCTTTTATCTTAGCTAAGACATCATTTGCAACAAAAACGGCATTTGTTCCTTTTAATTTTGCTATCGTTAAAGTAAATTGCACTACATCATCTTTTATATCTTTACTCCATACGGTAGTGCTTTTAAAATTTTGTATATCGATACCATCCTCCACCGTTGCAATGTCTTTTATATATATCGGGGAGTTCATATAATTTGCTACCATTATATTTTTGACATCTTTTACACTTTCTATGGCATTTGGAATACCAAATATGACTATCTTATTATCTTTAGTTCTGTTTTTAACCTCCGGAACCTCTTTTGCTATTGAACTGACAGCTTGCATAATTTGCCCGAGAGATATGTGGTATCCTTTTAGCTTATTTATATCGACCAATATATTAAACTGCCTCTTATGGGCACCTTTTAGTTCCGTTTTTGAAACATTTTTTATACCGTTTATTTGATACTGTATATCTTTAACTATTTTAAATAGTTTCGCATCGCTCAATTTTTTATCTTTTTTATAAAAAGCAAAAGATAGTATCGGTATGTCAATATCTATATCGAAAGGTTTTACTATGGGATGCATAGCATTCTTAGGCATCTCATCCATATGTTGCATAACTTTGTCATAAAGCTTTAGATTGGATATCTGTCTATCTTGACCTATATAATACTGAACATTTACGATACCTACATTATGCATCGCCATACCATATATATGCTCAACTCCGGCAATCTCCCTAATTCTTCTCTCTAAAGGCTTTACTATTACATTTTCTATCTCTTTGGGAGTAGCTCCGGGCATCGGCACGATGATAGCTCCGCCGCTTATAGCTATCTGAGGATCCTCCTCTCTTGGCATTATCTCTAAAGCGAGATATCCGATAGCCAATACAAAAACAGCCAAAAGAGCCGTCAAAGGACTATGCAAAAACGAAATCGCCAACTTTCCCGCATAATCTTTTGGTTTATAGTTTAACTTTTTTTCCATACCGCCCCCTATTTGATGCTTATCTCAGCATACATTCCGGGAATTATCATTTTAGAGCTATCTTTTTTAAAGGATATTTTTACCTTAAATTTATGTGTCATAGGATTAGAAGCGGGAATGATGGAGGATATTTTTCCAATACTTTGAAATCCGATAGAGGGTATGTTTATGCTAACTTTTTTACCTATTTTTATATCTTTCAAATTGCTTTCGCCTATTTGAACCACAACTTTCAAATCATTTAACGAAGTTAAAATAAGTGCCGGCATTCCGGGTATGGCTATCTGTCCCACTTTTATATTTTTTTGTATAATAACTCCGTCATTGGGGGCTTTTAACTTTAAATATTCATATTGGTGCATAACCTCTTTTAGTTTGGCCTTTGCTTGAGCCAACTGCTTTTTTGAAATTGAAACCATATCTTTTGTGTTTTTTTCCATTAACTGCATATTTTCAAGATCATATTTTGAAACATAACCTTTTTTATAGAGTCTTTTATATCTTTCATAATTCATGTGGACATTATTGTACATATTTTGATTCATCTGCACAGCAAGTCTTGCTTGAGATATGGCAAGCTCCACTTGAGATTTGGCAAGATCTATCTCTTTGGAGTCGATAACATACAAAAGTTTTCCCTTTTTTACAAAATCACCCTCATCGACATAAACATTTTTCACAAAACCCATAAATCTACTTGCTATCATTTTAGTATCATCGCTAATCACCGTACCGGAAAGCTTCAGATTTGATGAAAATGCCGTCACTATAACGGCAAAAAACAGAATCAATACCTTTTTCATTTTATCTCTCCTCCAATAAACTTTCTAATTCGAATACTTTTTGATTTCTTGCTGTTTTAACTTTCAAAAGCTCCAAAAGGGCTTTGATCTCCTCTGAATGCTTTATAAGAACATCGCTGATCTTCTCAAGCCCCTCTTTATACTTTCCCTCAAACTGCTCAAAAACTTTCTTGGTAAATTCAAACTCTTTTTGCTTTGCTTTAACATCAAAATCTTTACTTTTTACCTCGGTGATAATCTGTCTAATTTTTAAAGCCAATCCTCTTTTTGCAAGGCTCAGCTTTTCCGCCATTTTCATATGCTCTATCTTTGCCTCTTGAAGCTCTGCCGATTTTTTGCCTCCGTCAAAGAGATTCCATTTCAGCTGAGCACCAAATGTAACACTGTCGTGTTTGGTAAAATCGTTAAAAGGTTTATCATCAGCCGTAGAATACTCTCCAAAAGCACCTATCATAGGGTAATATGCACTTTTTTTAAGTTTGATATTCTCTTTAGTGATCTTATATCCCATTTTCGCTCTTTTTAAGTCTATACACTCTTCGACCATCTGATCTATAGTTTTTTCAGGAAGTGGTGCCAACTCATTCGTATGTGAAATAGAATCAATTTCTTTTACACCTATTAAAAACTCAAGATATTGATAAGCTAAGTCTCTATTGAGTTTTGCTTGATTTAGATAGCTAAGCACACTTGCTTTTTTTGCCTCCACTTCAAAAATATCCGTATCTTTAGCATATCCCTCTTTTTTAAAGGCTCTGATGATATCTTCAAGTTTATCTATATTGTTTTTAAGTTTTTTTAAGTTTTTGATATAGTTTTCAACAAGAGAAATATTGTAAAATGTCTTTTTTGTCTGATATATCTCTTCATTGATTATCTTTTTCGTATCAAGCTTTGAAAGTTTTTGCATATCTTTCATGATAACTTCATACTGAGTCAATTTATAACCGGTAAAAAGAGGCACTTTATATGTCAATTTATTTTGAAAATGGTTTCTATATCCGGGGTAATTCAAATCATGCGGCTGGGTATCTAAAAGTTGATTAGCCATAGCGGGATTTGTCATCATGCCTTTAAAAGTAGTGAAATTAGGCGACATGTTTAGTGCTTGTCCCACACCTCCTAAAAAATCACTAAAACCAAAATCCCTAAATGCCGCCTCTCTGCTTTGAAGTTTAAATCCAAAAACATTTCCCGCATCATTGCTTCTTATCGCATTAAGCATATAGTCCAAATTTCCATAGTTGTAACTTTTTGCGATTTTTCTCTTAAAGAGTGCTACCTTCTCATTAAATTTGGCAATTTTTATATTGCTACTATTTTTTTTCAATAAAGATATAGCCTCGTTAAGTGTCAAATTTTGCCTTCCGGCAAACAGAAATGAGATCGCGAAAAGGAAAACGAAAATAATTCTCATTATTACTCCTTTAAAAGCACAATTATATTAAGTTGCAACTTAATGAATAATAAATTTTATACATATTATTGATATAATGATTTCTATAATACAACATAAGCTACACTTATGCATGCATCGAGCTTTGAAAGATCTTGTATAATCTTTTTAGATATATTGTTATCAACTAAAATAACAGCCAAAGCATGATTTTTATTGTCTCTTCCAAGCCTAAAATCTGCTATATTGACACCATGTTTAGCCAAAATGGTACCAAGCTCTCCAATAACTCCCGGAATATCAGTATTTTTAAAGATTATCATTTTACCTTTCGGTTCTATATCCAAATTAAATTCATCTATCTTCACAATTCTTTGAACATCATCTCCAAATACCGTTCCTCGTATTTTAGTAGTACCTTTTGAAGTTGTCAGATACATATCTATTCTATTTTTAAAAGCACTATTAGAAGTAGAAATTTCAGTTATCATTTTTACATCTTTTTCTTTAGCAATAAACTCTGCATTCACATAATTTACCTGCTCTCCCATTGACTCTCTTAAAGCTCCAACTATCGCAAATGTCAATAGCGAATCTAAAAATTTGGCTATTTCACCCTCCGCTACAATTTTTATAGTCAAAACAGAAGATTTATTGACTTGTGCAGCAAATGAACCCATTTTTTGAATAAGCTCAAGATAAGGCTTAACAAAAGAAGGCATTTTACTCTCATCTATAGGTAAATTTAAAGCATTAGGATAACTACTTCCTCTTGCCGCACTAATAGCTTGAGAAGCCGCCTGAGTGGCTATTTTTTGTTGAGATTCATAAGTATTTGCTCCAAGATGCGGAGTAGCCGAGATATTTTCAAGATCAAGAAGCTTATTGTCAATAGCCGGTTCTTTTATAAAAACATCAATACCTGCATAAGCTATTTTCCCACTCTTCAATCCATCATACAAAGCATCTTCATTATAAAGACCGCCTCTTGCACAATTTACAAGTCTCACACCGTCTTTCATCTTTTTTATCTCTTCAAAAGATATCATATCTATGGTTTCTTTATTTTTAGGTGTATGGATGGTTATAAAATCACAAGATAAAATATCATCAAAATTTTCGGTATATTTTACACCCAAATCTATAGCTTTTTTAGGATCTATATAGGGATCGTAGGTTATAACTTCCATACCGAAAGCTTTAGCTCTAATACCCACTCTACTACCTATATTACCAAATCCGATAATACCAAGTTTTTTCTCAAAAAGCTCTACTCCGTACCACTTTTCTCTTTTCCATATTCTATCAAGTTTTAAATGGTTATTTGCATTCGGAAAAGATCTCGCAGTTGCCAAAAGATGAGCCATTGTCATTTCTACAGCAGCTATAGTATTAGCCGTAGGTACATTCATAACAATAATACCTCTTTTACTGCACCCCTCCATATCTACATTATCAACTCCAACACCGGCTCTAACTATAGCTTTTAAATTTGTTGCATTTTCCAAAAATGCAGAGTTAACAGGAGTTGAACTTCTCGTTATAGCTATATCATACTCTCCAAGATGAGCCAAAAGTTCATCTTTTGGCAAAGATGCGGCATTAAATACCTCTATATCCTCTTCATTTTCTAATTGCTTTATTCCCTTTTCGTGTATAGTATCACAAACTATAATTTTTTTTACATTCATATCTAAACCCTTTAATATAAATTATTTCTCAACAGTTTTGATTGTAAAATCGATATTATACTGTTTGAGTTTTTTTGAAATATCACTCAGCTCACTCTCTTTTTTAACATTTATATATATTTTAGAATTCTCATAACTATTCTCTATGACAAAAGGAATATTTCCATCTTCTAAAATTCGCAAAATACAAAAAAGAGAATAATTATTAAGCTTGTGAATACTTAAGTTAAACAACTTCTCTTTTTTTTGAATGCTTTTTTTGATTATATTTTTGCATTTAACTTTAATATAAAGATCCGTAACCGGCAATAAATAATTACTTTTTTTATATATGGATAATTTTTTCGCCCAATTAATAGTTGTTTTTTTGGTATTATTTTCATTTTTAGCACTATTTTTATTTGGTATATATTTGTTTGGTGTACTATCTGTACCGTTTATCAGCAAAACCAATAAAGCAACAACACATAGCAACAATAGTGAAAAAATAGAAAATAATACCTTTTTTTGCATATCTATTTTAATTGATCTTGCAATATATCTCCAAGTGTCATTTTGTCATCTTTATTGATCTCATTAAGCATAGCTTTTTCTTTCATCTTAGCCAATTTTCTAACTGAAAGTCTAATTCTATTTCTATGTCCATCTATAAAATCAATAACAGATTCTATTTTGTCACCAACTTTTATATCTTCAAGATTTAATTCTCCAAGATCCTCTTTTCTTATAAGAGCATCTACATTATCATCAAGTTCCACAAAAACACCAAAATCTTTTATATCTCTAACGACACCCTCAATAATCTCTCCAACTTTATGAGATTTGGCATACTGCTGTACAGGATTTTCAAGCAATTCTTTAACACTTAGAGATATCTTTTCGTTTTCTCTATCTATTTTTGTAATCTTAACTTCTATCTCTTGTCCTACTTCATATAAATCTTTACACTTATCATTTCTATTCCATGAAGTATCTTCATTATGAAGCAAACCTTCAACTCCATCAATTTTAACAAATGCTCCGAAGTTTGTGATAGTTGTAATAACACCTTTTACGACATCACCTGCTTTATATTTTTGTAAAAACTCTTCAAAAGGCTTAGGTTTAAGATTTTTAAGACTGACTCTAAGTCTTCTGCTTTCAGTATCTATCTCTATAACTTCAACATCAAGCTCTTCACCCATCTCAACATACTCTTTGGGATTTTTTATATTTTTATCCCAAGATATTTCACTAATATGCAAAAATCCTTCTATATCGTTACCAATATCAACAAATACACCATAAGGTTCTATATTGCTTACGGCAACTTTAATAACATCACCTACTTCAAGTTGATCTTTGATGCCTTCCCAAGGATCCTCTTGTACAGCTTTAATAGATAGCGATAAATGTCTTTTTTCTTTATCATATTTGATAGCTTTAACCGCTACGGTCTCTCCCTCTTTGTATAGGTTTGCAGGATTAACCGGACCTTTATAGCTTATTTCACTATAGTGAACAAGACCGTCAACTCCACCGATATCAACGAACATTCCGTATGTAGTTATCTTTTTGATTACACCCTCTACTATCTCATCATTTTCAAGAAGTTTTTCGATCAACTCTCTTTTCTTCTTTCTTTCATCATCAAGAAATTTTTTTCTTGAAATAATAATTGATTCACTATCTTTATCTACTTTTATAATTTTAGCTTTTATTCTCTTGCCTACAAGTGCATTTACATCTCTATAAGCAGCTTGAGATCTTGGTAAAAAGAACTCTATAGCTTCATCATTTTCAACTATAAATCCACCTCTATTTTTGCCCACGACTTTACCGTCTACTACAATTTCACTCTCTTCGTTATAATTTTCAATAAACTCTTTAACTTTCTCTTTTTTAAGAGCTTTTCTGTGAGAAACACTTGGTCTTTCATTTCTAAAACCTGTAATAATAACTTTGATTTTATCTCCGACAGTATATTTTACATTACCTTCACTATCGGTAATTTCAGAAATATTTAGTACACCTTCGCTTTTCTTACCAACATCGACAAGAGCTATATTGTCATTGATTTCAACAATAACACCCTCAACAATATTTTCACCACTTGTCTCTTTTTTAAAAGACTCTTCAAGCATTGTTGCAAAATCTTCAACATGCTCTTCATTTTCACTTACCTCTTGATTTGATAGAACTTTCTTGTTCACCTCTGCCATTACACTTCCTTATATAAAATTTAGCTTTTTAAAAGCCCTGAAATAAGAGATAATTCTATCTCTTAGTACAAAACTTTTTATAAATACAAACTATTAAATTGACACATTCGTTTTATTATAGCATTAAAATTCTTTTATTTTCCTCATAACTTTTTGAATAATCCAATCAGGAGTCGAAGCTCCAGCACTTATACCGCAAACTTTTTTATTTTCAAACCATTTTTTTTCAAGCTCTTTTTCGTTTTCTATAAGATAACTATCTGTGCAATTTGTTTTCGATATAGTATAAAGTTGCTTTGTATTGGATGAATTTTTGCCTCCTACTATAATCATAATATCACACTCTGAAGATAACTCTCTAACAGCTTCTTGATTTTCAAAAGTTGCATTGCAAATAGTATTAAAAACTCTAATCTCTTTACATCTTGGCATTATATAATTGACTATATCAATATACTCTGAAAATTTTCTTGTTGTTTGAGCTATAATGGCAACTTTATGCTTAATTTTTTTATCCTCAAGCTCTTTAGGTGTTAATGCTACGATAGCACCATCTTTAGCATAGCTCATCACTCCTTTGACCTCAGGATGATTTATATCTCCGAAAATTATTATCTGATACCCTTTTTCGCTCATCTCTTCACAAATTTTTTGAGGTTTTGAAACAAATGGACAAGTTGCATCTATTATATCAATATTTCTCTCTTTTAACTCTTTTAAATTATCTTTTGTAATACCATGGGTTCTAATAATCGCTTTTTTTATATTTTTTACTTCAGAAAAATTATTTACATTATCCACATTAAAAGATGTTTTAAGTCTATTTATCTCTTCGTTATTATGTATCAACGGACCAATTGTTGTACTATTTGGAGACTCTTCCGCCATTTTAATAGCTCTTTTTACTCCAAAACAAAATCCATAATTTTTTGCAAGCCTAATTTCCAATTTTAATCCTTGTTATCTTTTTAAGTATATCTATAAAATTTGGAAAAGAAGTTTTTATACACTCTGTATCATTCACTTTCATACCATCTACAAGACCGGCAATAGCAAAACTCATGGCTATCCTATGATCTCCAAAGCTATTGATTTCAGCACTTTTAATTTCTCCGCCAATTATCTCATACCCATCTTTATATTCTTTAGTTTTTATGCCACACTTTTGCAGGTTATCAACTACTGTTTTTATCCTATCGCTCTCTTTTACTCTAAGCTCTTTGGCATTTTTTACTACACTTTTGCCTTTCGCACAACTCATAGCTATAGATAAAGCAGGAAGTTCATCTATTAACCAAGCTATATTTTCGCCAACTTCAATCCCCTTCAACTTAGAGCTTTTTACTACTATATCTCCAACTATTTCATATTTTTCATCTTTGATTATATACTTTATATCCGCACCCATTCTTTTAAGTACTTCAAAAGCCTCTATCCTTGTAGGATTTAAAAGTACATTTTTTAAAATGATTTTAGAATTTTTTGAAATTGCCGTAGCCACGGCAAAGAAAAATGCACTTGAGGGATCAGAAGGAATATATATATCTAATGGTTTCAAAGGTTGTAATGATGGATATATCTCAATTTCAGATTTTTCATTTGTTATAATTTTTGCCCCCATACCGTTTAACATCCTCTCAGTATGATCTCTACTAAGATGAGGCTCCTTATAGTATGATATTTTATCGGCAGATCTCAAAACAGAAAGAATCATAGCACTTTTTACTTGAGCAGAAGCTATAGGACTTTTATATTTAAATGAAGTAAGTTTTGATCCTCTTATAGCCAACGGAGAATAGCTGCCCTCGTCTCTTCCATCAATTTTAGCTCCAATATTTTTTAAAGGTTTTATAACTCTGTTCATTGGTCTTTGCGAAAGATACTTATCTCCGTGAAGAACAAAAAAGCCTTTTTTGTTCGACAAAAAACCGCACATCAATCTCATAGCAGTACCAGAATTACCACAATCAAGCACATCATCAGGCTCTTTTATATCTTTAGGAGGAGTTATTTTTAAAAATTCACTATTTTCTTCTATTTTTGCACCAAGCTTTTCAACAATTTTTAAAGTATTTAGAGTATCTTCTGCTTGTAAATAATTTTTTATCCTTGAAGGTTTATCACTCAATAAAGAAAATATAGCAGATCTATGAGAGATGGATTTATCACTCGCTATGGATTTTATCTCCAAATCAAAATCGTCACATTTCTCTATCTCTAAGAAACTCATCTGATATCCACACCTATCTCTTTTAAATTATCAAGTATAGGAGATAAAATTGTATTCACATCATTATCATTTAGTGTTTTTTTGTCTGACTGCATTATAAATTTTATAGTTAAACTGATACTATTTTTAAAAGAAGAACTTTTAAAAATATCAATAGGATAAACATTGATGATTTCTTTTGGTTTGTTTTTGTATATTATCTCTTTAATATCCTTATATGATATATTTTCAGGAACAAGAAAACTAAAATCTCTCTCTATGGACGGATATTTAGAATAAGCTTTGACTTTAATATCAGACAATCTCAATTTATCAAAATCTATCTCACAAATATAAGTTTTATACAAACTATATTTCTTTTCTACATCAATATGAACCCTACCTATATAGCCGATTTTTACACCATCTTTTACAATGATACCATATTCATAAGGAGATATAAAGCTCGGCACATCGTCACTCTTTTCGATCTCAAAATTACCTACAATAGATGATATTTTTTGAGAAAATGTGAAAAAATCTATAACTTTAGGTTTGCCATGATTTCTTAAAGCCGGTCTTTCAACCTCTCCACTAAAAATAAAAGAAATCTTCAAGCTCTCATCTCTATTTTTATCAAAAGCAGATCCCACTTCAAAAAGTCTTATACTTTTTTTGCCATATTTTATATTTCTCTCTACCGTTTCTATTAAGCCTACAATAAGAGAACTTCTTAAAGTATCCAACTCATTTGTAACTGGATTTATCAACTTTTTATTTTCATCTATTTTATCTAAATAGAATTGATCTATTTTTTTTCCATCAGTAAAAATATAATTTACAACTTCAAAAAAGCCTACAGCAGAAGCCTTTTTCCTGTAAAATAGTTTCTTTTGATATTTTTTAAAAGCATCATTTTGGTTATTTGATTCTATATATTTAAGTGGTAAAGACTTGATATTATCTATGCCGATAATTCTAACTATCTCCTCAGTAATATCTTGTTGATTTTGCACATCGTGTCTAAAAATTGGAATCTTCACACTTAATAAATCAAACTCATCTCTCATCTCAACTTCAAAACCCAATTTTTTCAAAATATTTACTACAGTAACTTTTTCTATAGATTGCCCTATCAAAGAGTTAATTTTATCAATATGAATATTTATAATATTTTCTTCAGGCAAATTATCTATGGTTTCTACACCGTTGTACCAATTGACATTTGCAAATTTATTCATAAGAACTTTAAAGTACCTTGAACCAAATTCAATATTTGGCTCACTTCCTCTACTTGCATGATAAAAAGTTTTATCATTTTTTGTCTTTAAATATTTTCCGGCTTTTGAAATTGTATTTGGGTTTATATAACTTCCTTCAAATATAACTCTTTCATCATTTTCGCTTGGCTTTAAATCATCATCTTCATCCATTCCTATATAGGATATTTTATCTAATATTTCAACATATTCAGCACCATTTTTATCTTTTTGTATAGTTATTTCACATTTTTTTGTTGTTTTATTTATTAGTTTATCACATGAATATAATTTTATAATGACCCCAGTAGAATGCATAGCATACACTTTATAAGAATCAAAAATACTATTTTGCTTTTTGTCCACAAATGATAATCTAAGATCAATCAGTAAAGAATTTTTTATCTCTTTCGGAGAAAAAATCTTATATAGCAAAGATACCGAAGCTTTATCTTTGACATTTAAAGATAAAATCCTACCTATGCCAAGACCTCCCTCTTCATCTTCTATATTTTCAATATGATATATGGCTTTATCAAGTGCTGCACTCAAATCCCTTGCAATCCCGAAAACACTAAGACAATCTCCTCTATTTGCAGTTAGTTCTATATCAATAATATCATCATTTATCTCTTGATATTGACTTAACTCTTTACCAACAACCAACTTACCTATACTCTCATCAAGTTCTAAAATACCGTCGTTTAATTTCGGCAAACCTATCTCTTCTGCGGAACATATCATACCGTGAGATTCAACACCTCTTAGTTTTGCTTTTTTGATTTTAAAATTATCTCCAAGTATTGCACCTATCTTTGCCACAGGCACATACTGTCCGGCTTTTACATTTTTTGCCCCACAAACAATCTGTACTACTTCATTACCGACATCAACTTGACAAACTGAAAGTTTATCTGCATTGGGATGTTTTTCGCATTTGCTTACATATCCAACTACAACATTTTTAGGTACTCTTATCTTTTTAACACTATCAACTTCTAAACCTATTGAGTTTAGAGTATCACAAATCTTTTCGGTAGATACATCGCCTATATCCATCCACTCACTTAACCAATTTCTCGTAATTATCATTTAAATTGCTCCAACAGTCTCAAATCGCCCTCATAAAGAGATCTTAAATCCGGAATTTGATGCAATAGCATTGCAACCCTTTCAACACCAAGTCCAAATGCATAACCACTTACATCTTCATATCCCACAGCTTTAAAAACATTAGGATCAACCATGCCACAACCAAGTATCTCTATCCATCCGGTATGAGAACAGACTCTACAGCCTTTGCCTTTACAAAATATACAGCTTATATCTACTTCGGCACTTGGTTCCGTAAAAGGAAAAAAACTCGGTCTAAATCTAACCTTAACATCTCCAAACATATGAGTTAAAAAATTTTCAAGGATAAATTTTAAATTGGCAAAAGAGACTTTATTGCCCTCCTCCACAACCAATCCCTCTATCTGATGAAACTGTGGAGTATGGGTAATATCCAAATCTCTTCTAAAAACTGCTCCCGGACTTATGATCCTAATCGGTGGTTTTTCCTTTAACATTGTCCTTATCTGAACAGGAGATGTGTGTGTTCTTAAAAGCTTTGAATCTTTAAAATAAAATGTATCTTGCATATCTCTTGCAGGGTGAAATTCTGGAAGGTTTAGAGCTTCGAAATTGTGAAAATCGTCCTCAACCAAAGGTCCCTCTTGTATTTCAAAATTCAAACCGAAAAAGTACTCAATCATTTTATCCATCGTAGCTTGAACAGGATGTAATGCACCATTTTCACAAGCAGCATCAAACAAAGTAACATCTACTCCATCTTTTTGCATAGAGATTTCCATTGCTTTTTTATTTAAAGACTCTTTTTTCTCTTGCAATAGATTGCTTAACTGTGTTTTTAAGACATTTAACTCTTTTGCAAACTCTTTTTTCTCATCGTTTGACAAACTCTTTAATTTAGAAAAAGAAGCCGCAAGAACCCCTTTTTTACCAAATATTTCAACCCTAAGCTTCTCAAGCTCATTTAAATCCATAGCGGATTTTATCTTTTGTATATAATCTCTCAAACTATTTCACCTTAGTGTTTATAGCTAAATATCAAATTACATATATAAGCCATTCGATATTTAGATTTTGTAATAAAAGGTACATTTTATCCTAAAATATATTAAATTTTAGTAAATCTCATCTTTTCTAAAAAACAGCCTTTATTGTTCATAGCTAAATTTTATCAATATATCTATTTTTTTGACAAATTATAATATTTTTTTGGTATAATAAAAAGAAAAAATGGAGAAACATATGTGTATTTTTTGTAAAATAGCAAAAGGTGAAATTCCTTGTAATAAAGTATATGAAAATGATAATTTTTTAGCATTTCACGATATAAACCCAAAAGCTCCTATACATATCCTTATTATACCAAAAGAGCATGTCGAGAGATTTCAAGATACAACTTCTGAAATGATGGCAAACATGACTCCTTTTATACAAGAAATAGCAAAAAAACTTGAGCTAGATAATAGAGGATACAGACTGATAGTCAATAACGGAGAAGATGGAGGACAAGAAGTTATGCATCTACATTTCCATCTACTTGGAGGTACAAAATTAACTTGGCCTCAACTCGCTCCCGATGAAAGTAAAAAGTTTTTATAGAGAATGATACCATTTCATACAATTTAATAGTACCATTTATATTATTACTATAAGATTTTAAAGTATTTTCAATGGATTTTTCTACAGCTTTTGAGCTTATAAAATGAGGCTACTATATAGCAGCCTCATTAATCCACTTTTGAAAATACTCTATCTGTTTTTTTGTACTATCTTTAGAAGTTCCGCCTTGAGAGTTTCTTGCATTCATCGAATTTTTAAGTTGCAATATATCAACAATATCCTCTTTTACAGAGGGTTCGAACTTTTGTATCTCCTCTAAAGTTAATTCGCTTACATCTTTATCATTTTCATCGGCATAACCAACTATTTCCCCTGTCAATTTATAAGCATCTCTAAAAGCATATCCGCATTTTTGAGTTAAATAATCAGCCAGATCGGTAGCACTTAAATGCCCTATTTTTGTAGCTTTTTGCATAGCCTCTTTTTTGATACTCATACTCTCAACAGCTTTTGTCAATATTTTTATGGATATTTCAGCAGTTTTAACACTATCGAACACACCCTCTTTATCCTCTTGCATGTCTTTATTGTATGCCAGAGGCAAACCTTTTAAAACCGTTAAAAGAGAGATTAGATTACCATATACTCTACCGGTTTTTCCTCTTAAAAGTTCGGGTACATCGGGATTTTTCTTTTGAGGCATAATGGAGCTACTTGTGGAGTATTCATCACTAAGCTCCACAAAACCAAACTCACTGCTACTCCAAAGTATAATCTCCTCCGAAAGTCTTGAGATATGCATCATTAAAACAGATATGTTAAAGAGTATCTCAAGTGCAAAATCTCTATCACTTACGGTATCTAGACAGTTTATGCTAACACTATCAAAACCAAGAAGCTTAGCCTCATACTCTCTATCCGTGGGATATGGTGTTCCCGCAAGAGCGGCACACCCTATAGGAGAAATATTGTTTCTCTCTTTGGAGTTTTCAAATCTCTCTATATCTCTTTTAAACATCGACATATATGCCAATATATGATATGCAAAATTTATCGGTTGAGCATGTTGCAAGTGGGTCATACCGGGTAACAAGGTATCTATATTTTTTGTGGCTATATTAAGCAAAACTTTTTGCAGTGACAATAGCAAATCTACAATTTCATAATTTTTTCTAAGTACAAATAACCTAAAATCGAGTGCAACTTGGTCATTTCTACTTCTTGCGGTATGCATTTTTTTGGCATCTTTGCCTATAAGTTCGGTTAGTCGATTTTCTATAGACATATGGATATCTTCATCTTTTATATCAAATTTATATTTTCCATCTTCTATCTCTTTTTTTATAGTCAAAAGCCCATTTATTATCTTATCTCTACTGTTTTCATCGATAATTTTCTGCTTACAAAGCATCTTTACATGAGCTATAGAACCCTCTATATCTTCGCTATAAAGCTCTTTATCAAACATTATAGAGGCATTAAATTCATCTAAGAGTTTTGCGGTTGGACCCTTGATTTTTCCGGAAGCAACTTTTGACAATATATTTCCTTTTATGTAGTTGGTTTAAGATTTTGGAGTTTGAATTTTCTCCAAACTCCAAATATCTTACAGCTTTGGACCATATTTTGAGTAATCACTCTCTTTTGTGATATATTTTTGAAAGTTTTTTATAAACATTGAGGCGAGTTTATCTCTTGTTGAGTCATACTCTTTTTTATCCGCCCAAGTGTTTCTTGGATTTAAGATATTGCTATCTACTCCTTCAAGACTTTTAGGAACAGACAAATTAAATACTGGCAAAGTTTCAAAATCGCTACTATTTATACTCCCGTCAAGAATTGCAGTTATACAATTTCTCGTAGCTTTTATGCTCATTCTTTTACCCACTCCGTAACTTCCGCCACTCCAACCGGTATTGACTAAAAATACATTAACATTATGCTCATCTATCTTTTCACCAAGCAATTTCGCATAAACTGTAGGATGAAGTGGCAAGAAAGGCTCCCCAAAGCAAGAGCTAAATGTTGCAACCGGCTCGGTTATGCCTCTTTCAGTTCCCGCTACTTTTGCAGTATATCCACTTAAGAAATAGTACATTGCTTGCTCTTTTGTGAGTTTACTAACAGGAGGTAGTACACCAAAAGCATCTGCAGTCAAAAAGATGATATTTTTCGGATGACCGGCTTGAAGTGTAGAACAATGATTTTCTATATGATTTATAGGGTACGAAACTCTTGTATTTTCGGTTTTGGATTTATCGGAATAATCAACTTTGCCGTTTTCATCCATAACAACATTTTCCAAAAGTGCATTTCTTCTTATGGCCGCATATATCTCGGGTTCGCTATTTGGATCTAAGTTTATAACTTTTGCATAGCACCCGCCTTCAAAGTTAAAAACACCTTTATCGTCCCAACCATGCTCATCGTCACCTATCAAAGCGCGATTTGGATCTGTTGAAAGAGTTGTTTTTCCTGTTCCACTAAGTCCAAAAAATAGTGCTACATCACCCTCTTTTCCTACATTTGCCGAACAGTGCATACCAAGCTTTCCTTCAAGAGGAAGCCAATAGTTCATCATAGAAAATACACCTTTTTTTATCTCTCCGCCATACCAAGTACCACCTATTACCGCTATGTTTTCTTCGATATTAAAAACAACAAAAACTTCGGAGTTTAATCCATGCTCTTTCCACTTTTCGTTTGTTGTTTTACTAGCTACAAACAGAGTAAAATCGGGCTTGAAGTTCTTCAACTCTTCATCACTCGGAACAATAAACATATTTTTTACAAAGTGTGCCTGCCAAGCCACTTCGGAGATAACTCTTATGCTTTTTTTGCTATTTTCACTTGCTCCGCAAAAAACATCTTGCACAAAAAGTTCTTTACCGGAGAGTTGTTTTTTGGCTACTTCAAAAAGTTCATCAAATATCTCTTTTTTTATAGGATGGTTTATCTCTCCCCAAGCTATATATTTATTTGAAGGTGGCTGATCAACAAAATACTTATCTTTAGGACTTCTTCCCGTAAAAACCCCAGTATCGACACTCATAGTACCATTGTCAGTTACACTTCCCTCTTTATTTCTTAACTCAAGATCAAAAAGTTTATCATAGCTTATATTGTGATAAACTTTTTTTACATCATTAACTCCAACTTCCCCCAGTTCATCAATAACTGACATTTTAAAAAACTCCTTTATTTAAATATAGACAGCAATACACCAGCTGCCACGGCCGAACCAATAACTCCGGCAACATTTGGACCCATAGCATGCATCAAAAGCATATTGGTTTTATCCTCTTCCATTCCCACTTTATTTGAAACTCTTGCTGCCATTGGCACGGCACTAACTCCGGCTGATCCTATTAGCGGATTGATCGGATCTTTTGAAATTTTATTCATTATCTTTGCCATTAAAACTCCAGCAACAGTGCCAAGAGCAAAAGCAAAAAGACCAAGAATAAGAATACCCAAAGTATCGGCTACCAAAAATTTTTCAGCTGCAAGTTTTGAACCTACTCCAAGTCCAAGAAATATAGTAACTATATTTATCAAAGAGTTTTGCATAGTATTAGAAAGTCTATCCACAACTCCGGAAACCTTTGCAAAATTTCCAAAAGTTAAAGCTCCTATCAAAGGAGTAGATTCGGGAAGTATTAAGATAGATAACATCAAAACAGTTAATGGGAAAAGCAGTTTTTCAAGTTTGCTAACTTCTCTTAACTGTTTCATTTTTATCTTTCTCTCTTCTTTGGTTGTAAAAAATCTCATTATAGGAGGCTGGATAATAGGCACAAGTGCCATATATGAATATGCCGCAACAGCTATAGCACCCATAAGATCCGGAGAAAGTTTTGATGCTACAAATATAGAAGTAGGACCATCTGCTCCACCAATGATAGATATAGCCGAAGCATCTTTTAGAGTAAAGTCAAAAAATGGAGTATATTGACTAAGTAAAAGTGCACCCAAGAGCGAACCAAATATGCCAAACTGTGCAGCAGCTCCAAGAAATGCGGTTTTAGGATTGGCAAGCAGAGGACCAAAATCTGTCATTGCACCCACTCCCATAAATATTATCAATGGAAAAAGTTCATTTTTTATTCCGGCATCAAAAATAGTACCTATAAAACCCTCATGTCCTATGATATTTGCCAGAGGAATATTAGAAAGCAATCCTCCAAAGGCAATCGGAAGCAACAAAAGAGGTTCAAATTCTTTGGCAATAGCAAGATAAAAAAGTAAAAATGTTATCAATACCATAATAACTCTGCCCCAACTCTGAGCAAATTTGCTAAGAGGTTCGCCAAGAGCATTTTTAACACCATCTCTCGGATTTAAAACAGCATATATACCAGTTGTTTTATAAAAATTTTTAAATAGTTGTGCTATCGAAATTGATTTGTACTCTTTTGAATAATTCTCTTGTTTTGCATTTTGTTTTAAATTTTTTTCATTCTCCATAGCAGACAAATTTACTACACCCAAAAATAGAGTTGCAATCAATACAATATAAAGGATTTTTTTCATCATAATTTCCTTAAAATTTTCCTACAATACAAAAAGCAGTTGACCGTTTTCCACACTTTCACCCTGACTTACATTGATGGACTTTATGGTACCATCTTTTGGTGCAACAATCTCTATCTCCATCTTCATAGCTTCGAGTATTATCACAACTTGATCCTTTTTCACACTATCGCCGACATTTGCCAATATCTTAAAAACGGTTCCGGGCAGTGTGGCGGTTACATCCTCTCCTTCAACAGAATTAATCTCTACAGAAGCTTCATTTTTTATCTCTTCATGCTGTTTTGCAGGAGCAACAGAAATGTTTGAATCTTTTCCTTCAATTACATCAACATTATATTTTTTACCATTTACAACAACAGTATAACTTCCACTCATTTTTTCTCCACCTTTTTTTATGTTTTCTTTCATTTGACTTATTTTTCTAACATTAATCTTCGCTTCACCTTTTAGAAATGCTATACCCTTTTCTTTACAAGCGGCTGCGATAAAGATATTTTCCTCAGTTATTTCCAATCCTTCATCTTCGAGCATTTTTACAAAATAATCTTTTGACTTTTCAGGATCTTCATTTGCAAGTTCAAGTGCAGTTTTTTTCGTAGGCTCAAGCTTTAACTGTTTGCTTGATAACTCCACTATCTCTTTATCCGGTTCAACCGGAGTTTTCCCGAAGTATCCAAGCACCATTTTGCCGTATCCTTCGGCTATCTTTTTCCAAGGTCCGAACATTACATTATTGAAAGCTTGTTGAAAATAAAATTGACTGACAGGAGTTACACTTGTACCGTATCCTCCCTTTTCGACAACTTCTCTCATAGCTACTATAACTTCAGGAAATTTATCAAGTATATTGTTGTCTCTCATCATCTGAGTATTTGCAGTCAATGCACCTCCCGGCATAGGCGAAAAAGGTATGATAGGAGATACCGCAGTAGCCTCCGGAGGGATAAAATAATCTTTCATTTTTTCTTTAAAGTATGTTTCGTATTTTAATATTTTTTCTATATCAAGACCGCCAAGATCATAAGCAGTACCTTTTGTAGCATGTAGTAAAGTTAAAATATCCGGTTGAGAAGTACCACCGCTAACAGGAGCTGCCGCAAGATCTATACCATCCGCACCCGCATCAAGTGCAGCAAGATAAGAAGCAACACTTACACCTGCCGTTTCATGTGTATGAAGTCTGATATGAATATTTTCCGGAAGAAGTTTTTTTGCCATTTTTATAGTTTCGTAAATTTTTTTAGGATTTGAAGTACCACTGGCATCTTTAAAACATACACTATCATACTCTATACCGCTATCAAGAATATTTCTTAAAACTTTTTCATAAAAAGCTACATCATGAGCACCTGAACATCCGGGAGGCAACTCCATCATTGTAACAACTATCTCATGCTTCAATCCATATCTTTTTATACATTCTCCGCTATATTTGAGATTTTCCACATCATTTAATGCATCAAAATTTCTTATGGTAGTAGTTCCGTGTTTTTTAAAAAGCTTTGCATGCAAATCAATAATTTCGCTACTTGCAGTATCAAGAGCTACGGTATTTACACCTCTTGCAAGAGTTTGTAGATTTGTTTCAGAACCCACTACTTCTCTAAATTTATCCATCATGTCAAAAGCATTTTCATTTAGATAGAAAAACGGACTTTGAAATCTCGCTCCTCCTCCAAATTCAAAATGACTAATACCCGCCTCTTTTGCAACCGATACGACATCAATAAAATCTTCAAGCAAAACTCTTGCACCAAATACAGACTGAAAGCCATCTCTAAAACTCGTATCCATTATATCTATGAGTTTTTTTGCCATATTTTTTCCTTATTGTTTTCTATGCTCTATGATAGCAGCCGTAATGGCTGCTACTATCTCATCTTCATTTGCTGTTTGTATTTGAGATTTTTTACAAGGAGGGGAAATTTTCTTTACAGAAAGAAAATATTTTTTTACTATTTTTGATTCGATTTTAAGAACTATGACCATAAGATACAAAAAAGCATATACCGTAGTCATACCCAAGACTAAAAACTTTAAGCCTTCTTCGACAAGTGTAGCATCATTCATTATGATTCCTAAAAATAATATATTTGTAATTCTAACATTTTAATCATTAAATAAAAGCTTAAAATAGAAATTTTTTTGAATATAGTAGCATCATTTTATACTACTCTGCCTATTCCACCTTCTTTACAATAGTCTTTGCCATAAATATCTTGAAAGATTTTAAAAGCTTTTTCTCCCGTACAGTGAGTAGGCACCACCTTTTTAACTCCAAGATTTTTCAAAGAGTTTGCCATCTTGCTTATCTCTTTATCGCTTTTTGATAAAAGATGAAAGCCTCCTATCAAAACAGATATATCCTTTTTTAGTTCGTTTTTTGCGACTTCTACTATCCTATCTGCTCCAAAATGTCCGCATCCTGTTATCAAAATAGACTCTTTTGCATCTATCAGTAAAGATTGCTCAGGCATCTCTTCGCCCAAAACTCCGGTGGTATAAACTCTATCAAAAAGCTTTGCAAAACCTTCACAAACAACCACCTCTTTTGTCAATGTTCTCAAATCCTTTATCAAATATTTTGATAAAGAGTTCGGCACAAACATCGTGATATTTGGATTTAGCTCCAAAATAGAATCAATGCCACCTATATGATCCCAATGAGAGTGAGATATAAAAAGATACTCTATCTCTTTTACATTCACACCCTCTTTTTGCAGATTTTTAAGCAAAACTCTACCATTGCTTCCCGTATCGAAAAGAAGTTTATATTTTTCCATATAAAGAGAAAAGCCCCATAAGCTACCCTTTGTAACATTATCAAAAACTATCTTTATCATAGATATAGATTTGCCCCCATCTCTTTAAACTTTTTAGACTGCTCTCTTAAACCCTCTTTTATCGCCTCTTTTTCATCTATCCCTTTTGCTTTAGCATAATCCCTAACATCCTCGGTTATCTTCATAGAGCAAAATTTAGGTCCACACATAGAGCAAAAGTGAGCCACTTTGGCACTCTCTCTTGGAAGTGTATCATCATGAAAATTTCTGGCCTTATCGGGATCAAAACCGATATTGAACTGATCGTACCATCTAAACTCAAATCTTGCTTTACTCATAGCATTATCTCTGATCTGAGCACCTCTATACCCTTTTGCAAGATCTGCTGCATGAGCTGCTATCTTATAAGTTACTATACCCTCTCTAACATCCTCTTTTGTAGGAAGTCCAAGATGCTCTTTTGGGGTTACATAGCAAAGCATTGCCGTTCCGTACCAGCCTATCTGAGCCGCCCCGATAGCAGAAGTGATATGATCATACCCGGGAGCCACATCTGTAACCAAAGGTCCGAGAGTATAAAAAGGAGCTTCATAGCACTCTTTTAACTCTTTTGTCATGTTCTCTTTTATCTTTTGCATGGGTACATGTCCTGGACCCTCTATCATCACTTGCACATCATGCTTCCAAGCTATCTTTGTAAGCTCTCCCAAGGTCTCAAGTTCGGCAAATTGAGCCTCATCATTCGCATCATACACAGATCCGGGTCTTAAACCGTCTCCCAAAGAAAAAGCCACATCATAAGCTTTCATAATTTCACAAATATCCTCAAAATGTTCATATAAAAAGCTCTCTTTATGGTGATACAAACACCATTTTGCCATAATGGAGCCTCCTCTTGATACTATACCGGTAAGTCTTTTTGCAGTCATCGGAACATACTTGTATCTAACTCCCGCATGTATGGTAAAGTAGTCCACGCCCTGTTCGGCCTGCTCTATCAAAGTATCTCTAAAAATTTCCCAAGTCAAATCCTCGGCAACTCCGTTTACCTTTTCAAGTGCTTGATATATGGGAACCGTGCCTATGGGAACGGGAGAGTTTCTAACTATCCACTCTCTTGTTTCGTGTATATTGGCTCCCGTGGAGAGATCCATGACGGTATCCCCGCCCCATCTAATAGACCATATCATCTTTTCGACTTCCTCTTCGATAGATGAAGTTGTAGCGGAGTTTCCTATATTGGCATTTATCTTTACCATAAAGTTTCTGCCTATTATCATGGGTTCTACTTCGGGATGATTTATATTTGCCGGAAGCACCGCTCTGCCTGAGGCTATCTCATCTCTTACAAATTCGGGAGTATAAACTTCGGGTAAATTTGCACCAAACCCCTCTCCCCTATGCTGTTTTAAAAGTCCGCTATCTTTCATATACTCAAGCATTTGATTTTCTCTGATAGCCACAAACTCCATCTCCGGAGTGATGATACCCTTTCTTGCAAGGTGCATTTGAGTTATATTTTTGCCTTTTTTGGCTCTTTTTGGTTTTTTGATATTTGGAAATCTAACACTATCTATCTGACTGTCTTGGTATCTTTTATGAAAATACTCCGAACTAAACTCTTCAAGCTCCTCTATATCATCTCTTTCATTTATCCAATTTTCTCTAACCTTTTTGATACCTTTAGTTAGATCGATCTCAACCTCCGGATCAGTATATGAACCCATAGTGTCATAAACATACAAAGGTGAATTTACCTCTTCGGTACCGTCACTTTTTAAAGTAGGAGTCAAAGTAATCTCTCTAAAAGGAACTTTGATATCATCTCTTGAACCTTTGACATATACCTTTTTTGAACTTGGAAAATTTTCTCTCAAAGAGGGATCTATCTCTCTTAAATTGACTGTTGTTTGCGATCTCATCGTCTCTCCTTCCTACGCCGGCATTATCCGGATCAGGTTATAGGGTGTATTCTCAGCCGTTTCCAGCACCCCCGGTTAAATGGCAGTAGTAGTAAAATTTTAAAAGATTATACCTATCTTTTATAAAACTCAACTTAAAGACTATTTAAAGTGAGTTTTAGATATAATTCGCGAAAATTATCACAAGAGAGTTATAATGAGTAGCGAAAAAAGTACAATTTACAATCCAAAAGAGATAGAAGATAAGTTTTATAAAATTTGGGAAGAGAGAGGATATTTTGAGATAGACGGCAATAAATATATCCAAGAAAAAGATAAAACATTTTGCATTATGATGCCTCCTCCCAATGTCACGGGAAGCCTACATATAGGACATGCTCTAACATTTACATTGCAAGATATTTTAACAAGATATAAAAGAATGGACGGCTATAAAACTCTTTGGCAACCCGGAACCGATCATGCGGGTATCGCTACTCAAAATGTAGTAGAAAAACAGCTCTTAAAAGAGGGGAAAACCAAAGAGGAGATAGGAAGAGAGGAGTTTTTAAAAAGAGTTTGGGAGTGGAAAAAGTTTAGTGGCGGTACGATTGTACATCAAATGAGAAAACTGGGTATCTCTCCGGCATGGAGTAGAGAGAGATTTACAATGGATGAGGGGTTAAAAAAAGCGGTTAAAAAAGCTTTTGTTCAACTCTATAAAGAGGGGCTTATCGTAAGAGGCAACTATATGGTAAACTGGTGTACTCATGACGGAGCCTTAAGTGATATAGAGGTGGAGTATGAAGAAAACCGCCAAAAGCTATACTATTTGAAATATCCCGTAAAAAATAGCAATGATTTTGTAACGGTAGCCACCACAAGACCTGAGACTTACTTTGGCGATACCGCCGTCATGGTAAACCCAAATGATAAAAGATATCAAAAACTTATAGGAAAAAGCATTATACTTCCTTTGGTAAACAGAGAGATAAAAGTGATAGCCGACGAACATGTCGATATGGAGTTTGGAACCGGTGCGGTTAAAGTAACTCCGGCTCACGATCCCAATGACTACGAAGTAGGAAAAAGGCATAATTTGGAGTTTATCACCGTTTTTGACGAAAAAGGGTATCTAAACGATTATACTGGTGAGTTTAAAGGACTTGAGAGGCTTGAAGCCAGAGATATAGTGGCAAAAAAACTTCAAGACGAGGGATTTGTCGAAAAAATCGAGGATTATACTAATCAAGTGGGACACTGTTATAGATGCAAAAATGTAGTTGAGCCTTATATCTCAAAACAGTGGTTTATAAAAAAGGAGATAGCCGACGGAGCTATAAAAAAGACAAATGAAGGCGAAGCGACATTTTATCCCTCTCACTGGATAAATTCATATAATGCATGGATGAAAGATCTAAGAGATTGGTGTATCTCAAGACAGCTATGGTGGGGGCATAGAATACCCGTTTTTTACTGCGACGAGTGCGGTAATGAGTGGGCGGATGAAGAGGATGAGCCAAAAGAGTGTCCAAAATGCAAAAGTAAAAATTTCCATCAAGACCCCGATGTACTTGATACTTGGTTTAGTAGCGGATTGTGGCCGTTTTCTACTCTGGGATGGGGCAATGGCGAAGAGCTAAAGGGTATAAAGTGGTTTGAAAATGATCTAAAAGAGTTTTACCCCAACTCCATACTTATAACCGGTTTTGACATACTCTTTTTCTGGGTTGCAAGGATGATGTTTAGCGGGGAGCATTTTCTTGGTGAACTTCCTTTTAAAGATATCTATCTTCATGCACTTGTCAAAGACGAACATGGTCAAAAAATGAGCAAATCAAAAGGCAATGTTGTAGATCCTTTAGATATGATAGAGGAGTATAGTGCCGATACTTTGAGATTTACTCTTGCGGTTTTAGCGGTACAAGGAAGAGATATAAAACTATCCAAAGAGAAAACCGAACAGATAAGAAACTTTACCAATAAACTTTTTAATGCTTCAAGATATCTTCTTTTAAATCATCATAGTTTTGAAGATATGGATAAGATGGAGTTTAAAACCGATCTTGGCAAATATATGAAAAGCAGGCTATCCGTAGCCATCAAAGAGACAAGAGAGTTTTTAGATGTTTATAGATTTAATGATGCGGCAACAACTCTATATAGATTTTTATGGGGTGAATTTTGCGACTGGGGTATAGAGCTAAGTAAAGCAAATAAAGAGAGTATAAAAGAGTTGGGAGCGGTTTACAAAGAAGCGATGAAGTTACTTCATCCGTTTATGCCATTTATCAGCGAATATATTTACCAAAGTTTATCCGATACCACTTTGGAAGAGAACAGCTCTATAATGGTATCAAGATATCCTACTATCTCGGAAAGAGAGAAGGAGATAGAAGAATTGTTTTCGCTTGCTATCGAGGCTATCATATCCATAAGAAGAGCAAAAGCAAATATTGAACTTGGCAATAAAAAGATAGAAAATGCTATCATCAAAATCGAAAATACCGATAAGTTAAAATCGGTAAAAAAATATATAGAGTTGCTTGCCAAAGTCAGTACGATAAGTTTTAGCAATTTGTCAGTTGAAAATGCCGTAAGCGATGTAAGCAAAAATCTTGAAGTATTTATACCTTTGGAAGGTGTCGATCTAACTCCTGTCATAAAAAGGCTTGAAAACCAAAAAGCAAAAGTGGAAAAAGAGATAGCAAAATTAAATAGTATGCTTTCAAACGAGAGGTTTTTGCAAAATGCACCCGAAAAAGTTGTTCAAGAAAACAAAGAGGCTCTAAAAAAAGCTGAAGAGACTTTAGAGAAAATTAACATAAGATTAAAAAGTTTCTGAAAAATTTTTGAAAATCTATTTTTTTTGCTATAATTGTAGTCAATATTTAAAAAGGTATAGGATATGAAGATTTTTTTATCGCTATTGTTACTCCTATCTGTAGCTTTTGCATCTTCGGATATCCAAGATAGTATAGCTGATAGCTTTGATAGCGAATATACTGTACAAAAAAAGGAGAATTCCGATCCAATAAAAGGATACAATGTATTTATGACAAATTTAAACGATAAATTTTATACATATATTCTTTTTCCGATAGCAAAGGGATATAAGAAAATTGTTCCTACACTCGCCAGGAATTCCGTATCTAACTTTTTTAATAATCTTTTTTTTCCTGTTAGATTTTTAAACAATCTTTTGCAATTAAAAATCAAAAATTCTTTTGAAGAGACTCAAAGATTTGTGTTAAATAGCACAATCGGCATAGCAGGATTGTTTGATGTAGCAATAAATAAATTTCATATAAAATCTCATAATGAGGATTTTGGGCAAACACTTGGATATTATGGTATGGGGGATAGATTGTATATAGTTTGGCCTATTTTGGGACCTTCTAATTTAAGAGATACCATTGGTTTTGTAGGTGATTATATGCTTGATCCTATACCATATATAAACAACAGAGGATACAATTTAAGCGATAATGACGATCAATCTTTAGTTATAGGAACTTTCAGAATTATAAACAAAACCTCTTTTGACTATAAAAAATATAAAGCCATAAAAAAAGGCAATGTTGTTTTATATCCCATATTGAAAAACTTTTATGAAAAACATAGAAAAAAACTTATAAGAGAGTAAAAAATGATAAAGAAAATAATATATACTATAGTTTTATTTACACTATTAGCAACAACTGCAAATGCTCTTGAAGGTAATATAAAAGAGACAATGAGTACAAAAATACATTCAGCTTTAAATATACTCAAACATAAAAAAGAGAGTAACAAATTAAAAGCACAAGAAATATTTAAAATGTTTAATGAGGCATTTGACTACAACTTGATGGCAAGACTCTCTCTTGGAAAAAAACATTGGATAAATATTTCTAAAGATGAAAAAGAAAGATATATAAAAACTTTCATTTCTCTACTAAAACAATCTTTCATAGAAAAATTAAAATTGTACAACAACCAAGATATAGTTATCAAAGATTTTATAAAAAATAGAGCAAATAGAGCAAAATTACTAACCAAACTTGTAGGAAAAAAAGATACTGTAAATATAATATATAAATTTTACCACTCAAAAAAAAGAGGTTGGATTATATATGATGTTATCGTTTCCGATGTTAGTATCATCAAAAGCTATAGAGAACAATTTAGTGATTTATTAAACAATATGGATTTTGACGATTTTCTAAAAAAGATAAAAAAAGCCAATATCAAAAACAGTAATGCTTAAAAAAATTTTTGACGGCTTTATACTTAAATATCCAAAATTTATACTTGTATCATTAATACCGTTTTTTTTATATTTTGGATATGTTAGCACTCATTTAAAGATAGATGCCACATCGAAAAGTCTCTTAATGAACAATGATCCCGATCTCGCATTTTTAAAAAAAATAGATAAAGACTTTTACAATCCCGATATTTTACTTGTTACATTTACACCAAAAGCCCCTCTTTTATCAAAAGAGAGTTTAGATACCATTAAAAATCTATCAAACGATCTTAAAAAGATACCCAATATCCTATCCATAACATCCATACTAACCGTACCTTTACTTGAAAACAAAGATATCCCCATTACTGATCTTGTAGATAAAGTACCTACACTCCAAAGCAAAGATGTCAATCTGACTCTTGCAAAAAAAGAGTTTTTAACAAGTCCGCTATACAAGAATGCTCTTGTTAGTTCCGATTTTACTACTACCGCTCTTGTGATAAACCTAAAATCAAACTCCAAAGGATTGCTCTCAAGACACGAATATTTGCAAAAGATAAGAGACTATCTATCTCTGTATAAAAACAAAGGCAAGCTATTTCTCGGCGGTGTAGATATGATAGCCGATGATATGATAGGCTTTGTAAAAAACGATATATTTCTATATGGATTTACTTTAACAATACTGCTCATAGCCATACTATGGACGATTTTTAGAGAGATAAAATGGGTCTTTATGCCTATGCTTATATCCGTGCTATCTATCGCAACAACAGCCGCTTTGATCGTGCTTTTCGGATGGGATGTTACAGTCATATCGTCAAACTTTGTTTCTTTGCAACTTATCATCACTCTATCTATCATACTACACTTGATAGTAAGATATAGAGAGCTTGAAAGAGTTGAGCCAAAATTTTCTCAAAAAGAGTTAGTACTTACAACTATCACTTCAAAAGCAAAACCATCTTTTTATGCCATAGCCACTACCGTTGTCGGATTTGCCTCTTTGACACTTTCGGGTATAAAACCCGTTATCTATCTCGGACTTATGATGAGTATAGGTATATCGGTCTCTTTGATAGTATCATTTATTATGTTTTCAGCCATTATGATGCTATTTAAAAGAAACTACAAAGAAGAGGAAGTTGCAAATAAAAATAGTTTTTCTTTTATACACCACATCATTCACATAGTAGAAAAAAGAGCAAATATTGTATATATCGTTACTTTTATCATTATAGTTTTTAGCCTTACGGGTATCCCGAAACTCATAGTTGAAAACAGCTTTATTAACTACTTTAAATCGTCAACAGAAATTTATAAAAGTTTAAAAACCATAGATCAAGAGCTTGGAGGAACAACTCCGCTTGATATCATAATCATACTAAAAGAGCAAAAAAAACAAACTGTCGCCAAAATGAAAGATGACGAAGAGGATAGTTTTGATGATTTTGAAAGCGAATATAAAACGGATGCCAATGATCCTAAGTATTGGTTCACCCCGACCAAGCTCAATCTTGTAGAAAAAGTGTATAACTATATGCAATCTATCCCATATATCGGTAGTGTACACTCTTTGGCAACCCTTTTAAAGTTAGGCAAAACCATACAGCACGGAAAACCTCTTGGCAATTTTGAACTTGCCGTTATATATGAAAAACTGCCTGAAAAGTTTAAAAAGATACTTCTCTTTCCATATATTAATATAGAAAAAAATGAATTAAGAGTAGCTATGAGGATAAAAGATTCGGATAAAACACTTAGAAGAAATAAACTTATACATAAAATAGAGAAAGATTTAAAAAAGATAGTAGATCCAAAATTTGCTACGGTTAAACTCGGCAATATGATGATACTTTACAACAATATGCTCCAATCACTCTTCAAATCTCAAATCTTAACTCTTGAAGCCACTCTTTTTGCTCTTTTTGTCATGTTTATTATGCTATTTAAATCCGTAAAAGTTGCTACCATAGCTCTTCTTTCAAATATTGTTCCTATCGGAGTAATTTTTGGTGTAATGGGCTGGGGAGAAATACCTCTTGATATGATGACTATAACCATAGCTGCCATAAGTATAGGTATAGGAGTTGATGACACTATACACTATATTCATAGATTTAAAGAAGAGTTTAAAAAAGATAAAAACTATCTTTTGGCAATGAGAAGATCTCATGAAAGTATCGGTTATGCTATGTACTATACATCTATAGCCATTATCATAGGTTTTAGCATACTTGTAACATCAAATTTTATACCTACTATATATTTTGGTTTATTGACTGTAGTTGCAATGTTTTTTGCTCTTTTGTGTGCTCTTATCCTTTTACCGATTTTAATTATTAGATTTAAGCCTTTTTCATAATAAATTTTATCAAAAGTAAGTCATTTCAATATTTAGGATAGAAATTTTACTATAATTTGATATTTTTTTTAAAAACATGCTATATATTATCTTTTTTATGGTACAATGTCGTTAATATTGTTTAAGAGATATTATATTTTGTTTCTATTTGCTTTTTAGCAAATAGATTTATTATATAAATCTTAACAAAACAATATAATATTTCAAAGGAAAAGAGACACATGCAGATTTATGTTGGAAACATGTCTTACGGGACAACAGAAGAGGGTTTAAGAGAGTTATTTGGCAATTATGGTGAAGTAGAAGCTGTAAAGATCATAACAGATAGAGAAACAGGAAGAGCCAAAGGATTCGGTTTTATTACTATGAATGACGAGAGTGCTGGTAAAAGTGCTATAGAAGATCTTGATGGAAAAGAATTTGAAGGAAGAACTTTAAGAGTTAACGAAGCAAAACCAAGAGAAGAAAGACCAAGAAACTTCAACAGTAGATACTAAAAATAAAGACCGCTATATTTAGCGGTCTTATATATCCCCTTTCAAAAAAATAATTTTTAAAATAATTTTTTTAGTTGTTTAATTATCAATTTTTTAGTGTCAAATTTAAGGCTAAAATAATTCTTGAAATTTTACTTTAATTTTGTCTTTATTTGATACCAGTAAATATAATATAAAATAGTGTAAACATAAGCAATTGGAGATTTCAAGATGAGCAAAAAAGAAACTTTAGTGCAAAATTTAAAACCAAAGTAGTTTTAGAACTTTTAGAAGACAAAAAGATATTAAATGAAATTGCAAACAAATATGATTTATTGCTTAAAAATTTACAACAGTAGAAAAAGCAATTCTTGGAGAATTCTTCTTTAACATTTGATAAGAGTGCTGTTGTTAAAGAGTATAAAGAGCAAATAAGGAAACTTGAAAAATAAAAAGATACGACAAGCAAAAATTTACGATTCCTAATTTTTCACCCAAAATCTCCCTTTATTGAAAGTAAATCCCAATAAAATTATTCTCTCTAAATCTTTGCTATAGAGACAAAAAAAAGAAACCCTTTCGTTATTCTTAATCTTTAAGTATGCATTATTTACACTCCGAGATAGTTAGCTCCTCTCTGTTTTTCTCTATTATCTTCTTGCCTATACCTTTTACTTTTCTCAAATCATCAATAGATTTAAAACATCCGTTTGTCTTTCTGTACTGAATGATCATGAGAGCTTTTTTATTTCCAATGCCTTTCAAAGATGCAAAATCTTTCTCATTTGCCTTATTGACATCAATTGAAGCAAATATAAAACCGAAACATAGAAACAAAACTAATAATATCCTCACACTATATCCCTTTAAATATTTTTATTATACATAAAACTAACATAATATGACTTAAAGATTATTAAATTCTACCAGCTCAAATTAAAACTTAATACTTCACCTCTATCTACCTTCTAAGCATCTGCCTTTTTCTGGCTTTATCCAAGTATAGCCTTTTTAAGTTGGGTATATGCTCAAGATGCTCGTGTAAAAATCCGGGAACTTTTCGCCCTTTTACTTTTATGATGTCTTTTAAGATGGTGTCGGCTATAGTCTTTTTATCAAATCTTTTGTAGTCCGTCAAATAGTTAAAGATAAGTTCGCTTTGCCTCATTAATGATATTTGGTAGGTGGACTTGGTTTGAGAGTATATCCATCTTGCAAAGTCTAAAAACGACTCAAAAACCGTATCGTTTTGCCAAATATACTCTACGGTTTTATGAAAATTTCCGCTGTTATAAAATATATCCCAAAATCTAACAAATCTCTTCATCTCCTGCATCTTTTCAAAGGATATAAAATCGTTTTGAAGTATCTCGTAGGGAGGTTCGTCACTATAAATCATTCCGCAAACTTCATCCCATCTTGATATGGTTGTACCTGAAAGCTTTTTTAGAATACCAAGCTGTATCTCGCTTTTTGTAATGCTTTTTAATTCGTTAAGATTTTTCGCAAAGCCATCTAAGCTCTCTCCGGGTAAGCCTATTATTAAGTCAAGGTGCAAGTGTGCATGTGTTTGGCTCTCCAAAAAGGCTATATTGGCTTTGGTCTTTTCTATATTCATCTTTCTATTGATGTTGGAGAGTATCTTTTCATCCAAGCTTTGAAGTCCTATCTCAAGTTGCAAAGAGCCTGCGGGAAAGAGCTTTAGCTTCTCTTTAAGTCTATTTGGAAAGTTATCCGGTACCACTTCAAAATGCAAAGAGTACGGCTCATCTTTGGAGAGAAAAAACTCAAGTAACTTTAGGGCAAATTTGATATTTAGGTTAAAAGTCCTATCTATAAATTTAAACCGTCTAACTCCCCTATCCCAAAGCTTTTCAAACTCCTTTAGTATCAACTCAAGGTTAAAGTAGCGAACACCTTTATCGACAGCACTCAGACAAAATTCGCAGCTAAAAGGACACCCTCTGCTACTCTCCACATAGATATATCTATGAGCAATATCCTCTTTGGTATATTCATCATAGGGTAGTTTTATACTCTTGACATCCACCGGCATCGATCGTATAAACTTATCTTTGGGCGGGTTGCCTGAAAGTATCGCTTTAGAGCTCTCATAAAAGCTCACTTCACCCTCACCCGCTATGATGTAATTTGCATAGCCAAAGTCCACCCTCAAAGGAAAATGGCTCACTTCCGGACCGCCGAGTATCACAAATGTTTCGGGAGAGACTTTCTTGATGACTTCACACACCCTTTTTACCGACAAAGCATTCCAGATATATGTCCCGATACCTACGATAGCGGGTTTATAAGCCAACACCTCCTCTACTATGGAGTAGATATCCTCGTTTATCGTTCTCTCTACAATAATGGAGCGATCTTTTAACTCTTTTAGATTGGCTCTTATATATCTAAGTCCGAGAGAGGTGTGTGAGTATCTGGCATTGATACCAAGAAGAACTATATCCATATCACAAAAACGACGGAGCATCATTGGAAAAGAGTATCAAATCCCCCTCTTTCGTCTCTTTCGCCAATAGCTCTTGAAGCTTATCTTTATCGGTTAGGGGAAGTTTTTTGCACTTTTTGATATTGTCAAAGAGTATCATACTGTTTACCTTGCCGGTAATGATACAAAGGTCAAAAACTTCATCTATCTTTTTAGCCAAAGTTTCATTTGCCTCTTTGGTACTCTCCATGATACCCGGAGTTATGATAACTTTTCTTCCTTCATAGCTTGAGACAAGCTCATATGAGCCTATCATGCCCTCAAGATTGCCGTTGTAGCTATCGTCTATGATAAATTTTCCGCCCGCTTCTATCTTTTGGAGTCTATGCTCCACCTGCTTTAGGTGCAAAACTTTTCTTTTTATCTCATCCATATCCAAGCCAAGCTCCAAAGCCATAAAGATCGCCGCCGTTATATTGATAGCATTGAACTCTCCAAGGATATTTTTAGCTTTAAAGCCATGCAACTTTCCATCTATCTCAAGCTCAAAGGATAGTCCCTTAAGTGTAGAGTTTACATTTCTTATCTCATCTCCAAATACCTTTACTTTGTCGTTTGGTTTTACATTTGCCGATTTGTATACGAAAGCTTTTATAAGATGAGGACTGTCTACGATCTCCATCTTTGTATCTCTTATATTTTCAATCGTTTTAAAATACTCTATATGTGCCGGTCCTATCTTTCCCACTATGGCATAGTGGTTTTGCAAGATATCCACTATCTTTTTTATATCACCCTTCTCTCTCGCTCCGGCTTCGGCTATATAAACTTCCGTATTGTTCGGCAAAGAGGTGTTTATATCCTTGACTATACCGGCTTCAGTGTTTACACTTTTGGGTGTCATGTAGGCATTGTATTTTGATGAAATTATTTGGTATAGAAAATTTTTTATACTTGTTTTACCGTAACTTGCAGTGATAGCTACTATCTTTATATCTTTTATACTTTTTAACTTTTTTCTCGCCTCTTTTTTAAAGCCCTCAAAAAGTATCTTTTCAAATAGATAACCCACCGACAAAGCTACCGCCAAAGGGAGTATAACTCCAAGCATATAACACTTATTTGTAATAAAACAGAGAGTATCTTGAAAAATAATAGCAATAGTTAAAAACAGAAAAAATCTTTTTACTCTATCTGTAAATACAAGTTTCTTATCAAGTTTTCTTTGCCATATATAATAGGTAGGCAAAAGTGCAAAATAAAAGTATATCCAAAAATAAACTCCTGTTAAATAGTAGGCAAACACAGGAACTATAAACATAAAAATATGCCATAACGGCTTTTTATGCTTAAAAACAACTCTATCAAGTTTATAGTTATACCATTGCAGATTGGTCATGATATACCATCCAAGAGAGAGTGTAAAAATGATATGCGAAAGCAATTCAAAAATCTTTAGATACATTTATGCTCCTACAAAGAGTTTTTAAAAGGAAATTCTAAAATTTTATCGGATATAAACTTCGAATGTTTTAAAAAGAAGAAATGATCTCCGTCGAGTACATAAAATCGGCTGTTTTTAATAAGCTTACTTATCTCTTTGCCAGATGACAATGGTGTTGCGGTATCCTCTTTTCCCCAAAAAATTAAAGCATCTTTTTTAAATTTTTTAAAAATAGTAATAAAATCCTCATTTACAACTTTTTTAAAAGTTTCATACATATTTTGACTTAGGTTTTCGACATCTTTAGAAGCAAAATATTTATAAAATTTTCCAAGTCCGATATTTTTTAAAAATTTAAAAAGAGAAATTTTTAGTTTAATGGACAAAGGTTTTTTTGCAACTATACCGGCACTGCTTAAGAGTACCAACAAATTGGGATCAAGCAAAGTGGCAATTTTTCCACCAAAAGAGTGTCCTACAATAATATCTTTTTTTATCTTTTTATCGCTCAAAAATATATTTAGGATTTTAGCATAATCAAAACTATCAAGTATGGCATCATTGCTACTATTTCCAAAACCCGGCAAATCCACATATATATGTCTAAAACCTTGCAAGTATGCACTAAAAGCTTGCTTCATAATCTCTTTATTGCTGCCCCAGCCATGAAGAATGATAATATCTACCAGTTTACCTTGATTTACTATTTCATAACTTATCTTGAAATTTTTATCGTTATAAAATATCTCTTTTATTGCCACAAGAAACCCCTGTTTATGATTTTATCAATTTTTGCTCATATATTTTTTGTAAAATATCATAAGCATCTTTAAATTTTTCATATTCATCAATATGTAAAATAACTGCTTCAAATCTATTATTTTTTACGATAACTGCCCTCTTTTGTTCTTTATTTATGATTTTTTTCAATATTGAACTAAATTTTCTTACCACCTCTGTTGCAGTATAAATTTCATTTTTATCATATAGGGTTGCCATAATAAACCTTTTTATATAAAATTTTATATATTTTTATATCTATTATAACAAATTATTTTCCTTTTGCGACATTTATAGAGTTTATATATCGATAACCTACTGAAATTTTTCTTTTTTTAGGCAAATTTAATGAAATCTCTTCTACAATGGCATTAAAATCTTCAAACAAATAATTTGCAAGACTTCCGGGAACCGGATTTATCTCATTTAGGTATATGGTATCATCTTTAATGAAAAAATCACACCTCATAATAGCTCCGTTAAAAAGTTCTCCATATACTCTTTTAAATGAGCTATATATCTTCTCTTTCATCTCTTCGGATAAAACAGCTTTTGATGCCCCTTCGCTTCTTGAAAAGTCAAGATACTTTTTATCAAAGTCCAAAATACCGCTTTTTTTAGGCTCCTCTATCATTGAAAAGATATATCCGTTTTTAGACTTGATACCTGCTATATTATACTCTTTGATATTTTCATAATACGGTTCAATAAGCACATCGTCATCAAATTCAAAGGCTACATCAAGAGAATAGTCCAACTCTTTTTCATCTTTTACCACACTAAGCCCGATAGAACTTCCTAGCCTTAAAGGTTTTATAATGATAGGATAATCCATATCTATAACCCTATCGGAGCTTTTATTTAGTATCTCATAAGGCAATATATCTACATTTTTACTTTTTGCATATAGCTTTGTAAAGTGCTTGTCGTAACTGATACAGCACCCTTCTACCCTTGGACCTATATATGAGATATCGTAAAAATCAAGCAAAGAGGATATCGTACCGTCCTCGCCATCTTTTCCATGTATCAAATTGATAGCTATATCAAACTCTACAATCTTCTCTTTTAAAAAAGTTTTTTTGTAAAAGCCACCTTTTTTTAGAGACAACTCTTTGCTTTTTTTATATCCCATAGAGCTAAAATATTTAGCTTTCATATCTTTTTCATTTATCAGGTAAAAAGTATGCCTATCGTCACAAAATATAAAAACCAAATCACTTTTTAAAACATCTTTTATAGTTATAGCACTAACTATGCTTATCTCATGTTCATAGCTCTCTCCGCCGAATATTATCGCATATCTACTCATGTATATCCAATCTAACTTAATTTTTTAAGTGCCTCTTTTATAAGAGACGGAGTATCTTTTGAAGTGCAGCTTGAAAGAATTTTGTTTATACTCTCTTTCTTGAAGCCTAGACTCTGTAAAGCTTGGGAAGCTTCGACAAAAGCTTTATCCTCTCTGCTGTCAAAAGTACCAAGAGAAAAGTCGCTCAACTCTACAAGCACTCTTTTTGCGGTTTTAGGACCAATACCCGGAACCATTTTGATACTTCCCACATCATTTGAAGCAATAATTTTCGCAAAAACCTCAGGTGTAAAGGTCGAACATATAGCAAGAGCCGTGCTTGGTCCTATGCCATTTATCTTTATCACTTTATCAAACATAAACTTTTCTTGCATGTCAAGAAATCCGTAAAGATTATCACTATCCTCTTTTATGATTTGTGTAATATAAAGAGATATATTTTGTCCTTCTATTTTTGAACTACAATTTAAAGAAACATTAATCGCTCTTGTTATACCATAGGTTTTTAAGTATATAACTGTAGGCTCTTTTTTAACAACTTCGCCCTCAATAGCTACTATCATCAGCTATCAAACTCATTTTTTCTTGAAATGTTATATTTGCCATCTTCTATCTCTTTAAGTGTAATAACTTTAGCAATTTCACCCTCTTTCGTAGTATGCACCACTTCAATTTTAGGAGAAAGTAAGACAAACTTTATCTCATTATATTCAGTCCAAAGAGAGTGATTTATAATCTTTGCATTTAAGATAGATGATTGTATGCTCTCTATCTCTTTTTTTATTTCATCTTTTTCGCTCTGCTCTTTTTTATACTGTTTTATTGTTTCATTATATGATTTTATCATTTGTTGAAAATCTCTAATTTTTTTCAAAAGAGTTTTTGCAGGTTCTCGCCCCATCTTTTTTAACTCCAATATCCTCTCTTTTACCATTTCTGCCGGTTCTCTATTTTTTTCTATAATTAATTTTTTCTCTTTAATGCTTTTTTTAGTAAAATGTATCATTGTTTCTATTTTTTTTAATTTTTTATTTAACTCTTCTATTTTTTCATGAAAACCAAGCACAAGAGATGGATCAATGATAAATTTATTATTTGTTCCTTTTAATTCAGAAATTTCAATCAAATTAGAAGCAATCATTGTAACATTTGATACTAACTGTTTAATAAAAATTTTTTCTGCGATAATTTCTCCTCCAATTGCTTGATCTATTTTCGCAATTTTTGCATTAATTTTTCCACCCTCAAGCCTTTTAACTGTAATTTTTTCTCCCTCTGCATATCCTCTATGTACAGTTGCCGTTAAATCATCAGCATATATTTTAGCTGTTTTGTGTGTTTGTCCTCCTATTTCAGCTTTTTTTGCTTTTACAATTGCACCACTTCCGATATTTCCTTCTACTTTTATCTCGGTTGTTTCTACATTCATACCGGGTCCTATGGCATCTTTTAAAATATCGCTCTCTTTGATATTGATTTTTACATTAGATTCCATATTTGCCTCAATTGAACCTGTTGTTTTAAATGATATCTCATCAAGTTCCATTTTATCATTTATATCATACTTATCACCCTCTTTATTGACATATCCATCTTTTTTGGCGACAAAAATAATCTTATCATCATCCTCTTTTTTCTCTATATTTTCACTAATACTAAAATCTATACTATATCTTTGTTTGGGCTCTTTGACTTTTAAAAATTCACCTTTACAATTTCTGCCATTTCTACCCGGCTTAGCTTTGATATATTCTATGATTATATCACCTTCTTTTACGGCCTGGATATAGCCTCTTTTTGAATAATCTATCCTACCTTGTGTATCTTTTTTATTTATATTTTTTTTGTAATGAAATATCAAATTATCATCAATAGATCTGATAGGATCTACACATTTGCAAACCACAAAGTTAAAGTCTTCTTCAAGAAATCCATTCACTCTAATTTTTGATACTATTTTATCAATTTCTTTTTTGGTTTCACTTTGAAAAATAGAGATAAACATTGATTGTTTTACCAATCTTTTATTTATTTGCTCCAATATATAACTTTTTAATTTACTACTATATTTGATATCAAGATTTTTTTTAACTGTGGAAACAACTTTTGTTAAGTATTTATTTCCACCCAAAATTATCTCAAGGGGAGGTTTACCTTCCTTGTTTTTCATAAAAATTTCTACTTTATACTGTTGCTTGATTTGCAACTCCTCATTAAGTAAAAAATCTTCATCTCTAAATTGAAATATATTTTCTTTGTTGATTTCCATCCATTCATCATCTTTATGAGTCTTAAAAACACTTTTGAAAGATATGATAGAAAAATCTAATTTATTAAGAGGGATATTTTTTACAGAGGAAATACTTTTAAGCTCTATATTTACATTTTCAGTATCTACAATAATATTTTGAAATTCTTTTTGCTTCTCTTTTTCAATATGTTTTTTTTCTTCCTTGGCTTTTCCAAACAGACTCAAAGCAACACCTTTTTTTAAGCATTATTATATTCAAAATAGATTAAATTTAAGTAAATCTTTGCTATTATTTCATAAAAAAGTACATTATATGTTTCTAAAATCAATCTTTACAAACAGTTTTGGCATACTAACTTCAAGGGTTTTCGGGCTTATCAGAGATTTACTAACCGCTTCGATACTCGGAGCAAACATATATAGTGATATGTTTTTCGTAGCTTTTAAACTGCCAAATCTCTTTAGAAGGATATTTGCCGAAGGAGCTTTTACCCAAAGTTTTCTACCCGCTTTTGCCAAGTCTAAAAACAAGGGAGCTTTTGTAGTATCCATACTGATAAGATTTTTAACTATCCTTGCCGTATTTACCGCTTTAGTTAATATTTTCGATACCTTTTTTACAAAGTTTATAGCCATGGGTTTTTCGCCTGAAGTTATCAAAGAGGCGGCACCTTTGGTGGCTATCAACTTTTACTATCTAATTCTTATATTTTTCGTCACCTTTCTTGCTACTCTACTTCAATACAAAAATCATTTTGCTACCACCGCTTTTTCGACGACTCTTTTAAATATCAGCATCATAGGCTCTTTACTCCTCTCCAAAGGATTGCCTTCTAAGGTTATAGTTTATTACATGAGCTATGCCGTAGTTGTCGGCGGTATTTTACAGCTTATAACACACTTTATAGCGATAAAAAAGTTGGGGCTTGATAGGCTCTTTATCGTAGGTTTTGAAGCCTTGAGACGAAAAAAGTATGATTTAAAAGATGAATTAAACCACTTTTACAGTCGTTTTTTTCCATCTATCCTCGGCAACTCCACAGCTCAACTATCAGCTTTTATAGATACCTATCTTGCAACTTTTTTAACCGCCGGAAGTATCAGCTATCTATACTATGCCAACAGAGTCTTCCAGCTACCTTTGGCACTCTTTGCCATAGCGGTATCGGTTGCCATATTTCCGAGAGTTGCCAAATATTTAAAAAATAAAGATACCCAAAAAGCCCACGAAATGATAAAAGAGAGCTTTTGGCTATTGGCTTTTTTGCTATCTTTATCAACCGTAGGCGGTATGATACTCTCAAAAGAGATCATTTTTCTTCTTTTTCAAAGAGGAGCTTTTACTTCGGTCGATACCGCAAAAAGTGCCTTTGTATTAAGTATGTATATGGTGGGATTATTGCCTTTTGGATTATCAAAGATATTCTCATTGTGGCTCTACTCTCTACACAAGCAAAAAACAGCTGCCAAAATCTCATCTATTTCTCTTGGGGTAAATATCCTCCTCTCTTTAGCTTTCATCATCCCTTTAAAAGCGGCGGGTTTGGCGATCGCCAGTTCGGTTTCGGGCTTTATTTTATTTTATTTGACTATAAAAGAGTTCGGTTTGAAGCACTTTTTAGATATAATTGTCGACAAAAAAGCGATATATCTTATTTTGATGCTATTTTTTGAAGTAATTATACTATTTATTTTTAAGGATTTTATAGATGCATATATTTGACTCTCATCTTAAAAAAAAGGTAAAACTTGAGCCGATAGTACCCGGCAAAATATCCATGTATGTTTGCGGACCTACCGTATATGACGATGCTCACTTAGGACATGCCAGAAGCTCTATAGTCTTTGATCTTTTAAGAAGGGTTTTAAAAGAGCTTGGCTATAAAGTAATTTTTGTCAAAAATTTTACCGATATAGACGACAAGATCATAAACAAGATGAATCAAACCGGACAAAGCCTCTCGGAGATAACGACACACTATATACAAAGATACAAAGAGGACATGAGAGCTTTAAATGTGCTTGATGCCGACATAGAGCCAAAAGCCACAGAAACCATTGAGGAGATAGTGGATATGGTCTCTGTTTTGCTTGATAAGGGGTATGCCTATAAACTTGATGACGGTATATATTTTGACACCACAAAAGATAAAAAGTATCTAACTTTAAGTCAAAAAATTGACGAAGATACACAAAATAGAGTCGAATGCCATTTCGGAAAAAAAGATCAAAAGGATTTTGCTCTTTGGAAATTTCCAAAATCAGATGAACCAAGCTATGATGCACCTTTTGGAGAGGGGCGACCTGGATGGCATATAGAGTGCTCTTGTATGATAAAAAAGCATATCGCAAACGAAGGAGAGTATCAGATAGACATTCACGGAGGCGGAGCAGATCTCTTTTTTCCTCACCACGAAAATGAGGCAGCTCAAACAAGATGTGCTACCGACCAAACACTATCTAAATATTGGATGCATAACAGTTTTGTCAATATAAATGGCGAAAAGATGAGTAAATCGCTTGGCAATAGCTTTTTTACCAAAGATGCTCTAAAGGCTTATGATGGAGAGATATTGAGATTTTATCTACTTTCTACCCATTACCGAAGCAATTTTAACTTCAATGAGATAGACTTGCTTGACTCAAAAAAAAGACTCGATAAGATATATAGACTCAAAAAAAGAGTTTATGACAAAAAAGCTTCTGCACCGCAAAAAGAGTTTAAAAGTGATCTTTTAGAGGCTTTAAGCGACGATCTGAACATCTCAAAAGCTTTGAGTGTGATAGATAAAATGACCTCTTTTGCAAATGACAAACTCGATAAAAATCCAAAAGATAAAGCTTTTCAAAAAGAGATAGTTGCCAACTTGGAACTTATCTCAAGAGTGCTTGGTATAGGGCTTATGGATGCTTATGAGTATTTTCAACTCGGTATCTCAAAAGAGGAAAAAGAGAAGATAGAGACTCTTTTGCAAGAGAGAGATGAAGCCAAAAAAGCCAAAGATTATCAAAAAGCGGATAAGATACGAGATGAGCTTTTGAGTATGGATATAAAGATCATGGATACACCAAAAGGAACGGTATGGGAAAAGTAGCTCTTATTTCCTTGCTTATTTCCTCTTTGTATTCGGCAGGGATTTACGAAACCATATTTGACGGAAATTGCAGAGCTTGTCACAATGCCACCGATGAGGACTCTGCACCGTTTATAAACAGAGTGGCAAAAAGGTACAAAGCCAAATACCCGAAAAAAGAGGAGTTTGTCTCTCATCTATCAAACTGGGTAGCCTCTCCCGATAAAAAAACCGCCCTATTCCCAAAAGCTGTAAAGCACTACGGACTTATGCCTGATCTTGGGATAGACAAAGATACTTTAAAAGGTATAGCCAATTATCTGTATGAAATACCTAAAAAATAGCAAACAACAAAAATAACAATAACGACAGTAGCAACTTCTATAATATCAATCGGATATTTTAATAGTAGTTTTTCCAAACTTTTTATTTTTTACTTTTTGATATACTCCGATATTATCCGGTACTTTCAATTCACTCATATGATCTATAATAATTAATTCTCAAATATTCCCAGGATTCAATTTTCTACTTAGAACATGAAACCTCTCTAAAGTCCATAAATACGGACTTCTATAAAATATTTAGACACTACATTCTTAATTAAGTCTTAAATTATTATGATTTTACCCTGCTTTGTGTAAACAAGTTTTATGAAATAATATTATCTTATATATCTTTGAAGTCCATTGCTAAAAAATATAGAAAACTAAGAAATAGTTTCAGTCCAATTAGAGATAAATTTTTCTATTTTTAGCTATATTTTTATCAGCATATATCTTAATTTCAACAAAAAATAAGTATAATTATATCAAGAACATTTATTGGAAATAGTGTGGATAGTGTAAAATTGTATGAAAATAGTTTATTATATATCGTCAAAGAAGATTCCGAAATACCTTGGTTAAAGATATTTTCAAAACAAAATTGCAAGGAGTTATCTGATTGTGATAAGCAAACAAGAGAAAGATTGTTCAATGTTGTATTGATAGTAGAAAAAACTATGATTGAGTATTATAAGCCTGAAAAGATAAATATAGCAATATTTGGAAACTATCTACCAAAACTTCATATACATATTATGGCAAGATTTAAAAATGATTCCCATTTTCCTGAACCTATGTGGGGTAAAAAACAGAGAGATTCCAAACTGAAACTACCTGATTTTGATACTTTTATAAAACTTTTACTGGAGAAATTATGATAAAAGAGAGAATTTTACTTGTAGAGGACAACAAGGCACTTTCCAATTTGGTAAGAAGAAAAATGGAGCAAAATTTAAACTATGAAGTAATACAGGCTTACAGTTACAGAGAGGCTGAAGAGATTTTAGAGGATAATGATGACTTTTTTATTGCTCTTCTTGATTTGAATTTACCCGATGCTCCAAATGGTGAAATTGTGGACTTTATCCTCTCATATAATATCCCTTCAATAATACTTACAGGTACGATTGATGACAATATTAGAGAAGAGATGATATCTAAAAATATCATTGACTATGTATATAAAGGCAATATGGATGATGTGAATTATATATTTTCTCTTATTAAAAGATTATCTAAAAATAGATATATAAAAGTTATGGTTGTGGACGATTCTCAAGTAATAAGAAATAAGATAAAAAAAGTGTTGGAAAAACAGATGTTTAAAGTTATAGTTGCCGCACATGGAGAAGAAGCTTTAAATTATCTGGAAAGCAATCCTGATATTGAACTTATCTTGACAGATTATAATATGCCGGTCATAAATGGACTTGAATTGACCAAAGAGATAAGAAAAAAATATGATAAAAACCAACTTATCATAATCTCCGTAACAAGTAGCAATGAGCAATTAATATCGGCAAAATTTTTAAAAATAGGAGCAAACGATTTTATCAACAAACCTTTTAGCGATGAAGAGTTGATATGTAGAGTTCATAATATGATTGAAGCTAAAGAATATATTACCAAAATGACAAATATGGCTCATCTTGACTTTTTAACCGATCTCTACAATAGAAGATACTTTTTTGACAATATAGAAGATTTTTTAAAAGATAAAAACGGTTTTGCAATCGGTATGCTCGATATAGATCATTTTAAAAAGATAAATGATAGATATGGTCATGATGTAGGAGATGAAGTTATAAAAGAGATTGCCAAAGTATTAAAAAACGAAACAAAAGGCTCCGATATAGTAGCGAGATTTGGCGGGGAAGAATTTTGTATAGCCTTAAGAAATATTGATAAAAAAAGTGCAGTAGGATTTTTTGTAAAGATAAGAAGAATCATATCAGAAAAAATAGTAGCAGTAAATAACGAGAAAATTAAAATGACTGTTTCGATAGGAGTTGCTTTCAAAGAAGATGGTGATAAGATAGAAGATATTTTGAAAAAAGCGGATGAAGCTCTTTATGAAGCGAAAAATAGTGGAAGAAATAGAGTAGAGATAGCATAATCCCTATAAAAAGGGATTATGCTAATATCAAAATACTATTTTTCTTTTTCAAGAGCTTCAAGGGCATATTTCTCACCCACCTCAAAAGCTTTTTTATTTAACTCTACAAATTTTGGAGGAACTTTCTCTATCATTGTATTGAAAACAAAATCTCTGTCCATAACTTTTGTCATAGTTAGTGTTATACCAAGTGCCACAACAGATTGAGTTACAACATTTCCCACCTCTTCTTTAGCTATGGTGATAAGAGGTATTTCATATATCCTCCACTTTTTTCTATCTTCATCGGTAGGATGAACTAGCTTAGGATCAATTACAATAATGCCACCCTCTTTTACACCACTTTTAAAAGAGTTATAGCTTACTTGAGCAACAGATAACATAAACTCTATCTCTCCTTCATTTGCATAAGGATAGAGTATCTCTTTGTCGTCAAGCAAGATATCAACCTTCGTAGGTCCTCCTCTAACTTGAGAAGTATAAGTTGCAGCCTTTACACCATATCCGCCCTCTTTTATCTTAGCCGCAGCCAAAATCTCTCCCGCAAGGAGAACACCTTGACCACCAACACCTGTAAATCTTAATTGATGTCTCATGTAATTCTCCTTATAATTTAACTTTTGATTTTGTTTGAGCAGCTTCGATAACTTTATCATAAAGTTCACAATACTCCGGCTGTTCAACTTTTTTCAAAACTCCTGTTGGGAATTTATCTACTTTTTCCTCTTCACTTAAAGCATCAAATTTTCTTTTGGGAACTGTTCTGCCATCTATCCAGTTAAGACACTGAGCAGCCTCTCCCATTTTATTTTTTCTTCCAAGATTTATGTGACAGTTTGAAAAAATATCAAAGAAAGAGTATCCTTTATGAGTAAAACCATCTACAAAAATTTTCTCAAGTTTTTTAGGATCCAAAACACTCTCTCTTGCTATAAAAGTAGCTCCCGCACCTTCAGCCAATTTACAAGCATCAAATGTAGGATCTATATTTCCATACTGCATAGTTACCGTCCACATTCCCTGAGGAGTAGTAGGACTTGTTTGAGAGTTTGTCAAACCATATATAAAGTTATTGATAACAACATGATTTAGATCAATATTTCTTCTACATCCATGGATTGTATGATTACCGCCTATTGCTAAACCATCGCCGTCGCCGGTAACAACTATAACATGCTTATCAGGGTTTGCAAGTTTGATACCTGTTGCATAAGCTATCGCTCTTCCGTGAGTAGTGTGAACCGTATTGCAGTTAACATAAGAACTAAGTCTTCCGCTACATCCTATACCGGAAACAACACAAACATCATCCATATCCCATCCAAGCTTATCTATAGCTCTTATGATAGACTTTAGTATAACTCCGTCACCACATCCCCAACACCAAAGTGTTGGCATCTTATCCGTTCTTAAATATTTATCATAATTAAAAGCCATTAGAACATCTCCTTAACTTTTGCTACCATTTCACTTGGTGCGATAGGTCTTCCGTTTGCTTTATGTAGAGTTTTAAAATCATCTCTTTTTGTAACTCTTTGAATCTCTTCAAGATATTGACCCATATTTAGCTCGGTTACAAAAATCTTCTCAAATCTCTCACCTATCTCTTTTAATTTTGCCTGAGGACTTGGCCAAATAGTAATAGGTCTAAAAAGTCCGGCTTTTATACCATCTTCTCTTAGTTTTTCAACCGCCTCTTTTGCACCTCTACTGATACTTCCGTATGCTATGATACAAACTTCAGCATCATCAAGCTTGTACTCTTCGTAAGATACTATATCTTCAACATTATTATTTATCTTACCGGTAAGTCTTTCTATATTAAATTCACATTGCTCAGCATCTTCGGTAGGAAATCCGGTAGATCCGTGATGAAGTCCTGTTACATGGTATTTATATCCTTTAAAGAAAGGGTTTAAAACTGCCGGTTTATCCATAGGAGCATCATAAGGAAGATAATCTTTTGGATCACCTGTAAACTCTTCTCTATTTATTATCTCAAGCTCTTCTATATCCGGAAGTATAGCCTTTCCTTGCATATGCCCCAATGTTTCATCAAGCAAAACAAATACCGGTGTCATATATTTTTCAGCAAGATTAAATGCTCTAACAGTTTCAGTATAAGCTTCTTCCAAACTTCCCGGACAAAGAGCTATAGAAGCATAGTCGCCATGAGTTGGATATTTTGCTTGTCCAATATCTGCTTGAGAAACTCTTGTAGGAAGACCTGTACTTGGTCCGCCTCTCATAACATTTACAATAACCAAAGGAATCTCAGCTATAAAAGCATATCCTATCTGTTCAGACTTCAAACTAATTCCCGGTCCACTTGTAGCAGTCATCGCTTTTACACCGCTCATAGAAGCTCCAAGAGCCACAGAGATACCGCCTATCTCATCTTCCATCTGTATAAATTTACCACCTACTTTTGGCAACAATACACTACTATCATGAGCAACTTCACTTGAAGGAGTCAAAGGATAGCCACCAAAAAATCTACATCCGCACTCTACCGCTGCTTGGGCGGCGAGCTTATTTCCCGTTGAAATAACTTCTCTTGCCATCAATTCTCCTTAAGCACTTAATTTCATATAATGATTTTTCTTTATAGCTTCAGCTCTTGCTTTAGCTTCAGGTGTCAATTTTGCAAACTTTACTTCACTTCTTTCAGCAACATATATCGCAAAATCGGGACAATGAAGTTCACAATCTCTACAGCCTATACAAGCCTCAGGGTGTTCAACAGATATAGTTGCTCCAAGTATCGTAGTATCCGCAGGAACCATAGCCAGCACTCCCGCAGGACACATTTCAACACATATATCACAAGCTTTACATCTGCTTGTATCCACCCAAACCGGTGTATTTTCCGGAGCTTTCATATTACTCATACTCTCTCCTCTTATTAATTTTTACTCATTACTTCGCTAACAGCTTTTCCGATTTCAGCCGGACTAACGACAACTTTTACTCCCGCAGCCTCAAGAGCATCCATTTTTTCTTTAGCAGTACCGCTACTACCGCTTACGATAGCTCCGGCATGCCCCATTCTTTTTCCTTTCGGAGCGGTTTGACCTGCTATAAAAGCAACAACCGGTTTAGTAATATGCTCTTTTATATATTTTGCTGCTTGAATCTCAAGGTCGCCACCTATCTCACCTATCATAACGATAGCTTTTGTTTCGGGATCATTTTCGAACATAGGTAAAAGTTGTAGATAACTAAGACCTATGATAGGATCTCCGCCTATACCTACGGCAGTTGTTATACCATGACCCTCTACACAAACTTGATTTGCCGCCTCATAAGTTAAAGTACCGCTTTTTGAGATAAGTCCGACTACACCTTTTTTAAATATCATTCCGGGCATAATACCTATCTTGCACTCTTCGGCAGTTACAATACCGGGACAATTAGGCCCTATAGTTTTCATGCCGTTTTTAGTAGCATAAGCTTTTGCCTTCATCATATCTTGTACAGGAGCACCTTCGGTGATGATAACTCCAAGCTCGATACCTGCATCAGCTGCCTCCATAACCGCATCAGCTACAAAAGCAGGTGGAACAAATATCATACTTACAGTTGCACCTGTTTCTTTAACCGCTTCTTTAACAGTATTGAAGACAGGTTGACCAAGGTGAGTTATACCACCTTTCCCGGGAGTTACACCGCCTACTATCTTGGTACCGTATGCCAAACACTGTTCAGCATGAAAACTACCCTCTTTACCGGTAAAACCTTGAACTATTACTTTTGTATCTTTATTTACTAAAATACTCATGCTAACTCTCCTCTTGCCGCTGCTACCGCTTTTTTTGCTCCGTCAAGTAGATCGGTAGCACTTATGATATTGCTTATGTTTGAATTTTTCAAAATCTCTTCGGCTTCCGGAGCATTCGTGCCATCAAGTCTTACTACCACCGGAACATGAACATCAACTTTTTTTGTTGCTTCTATGATACCGTTTGCAATCCTGTCGCATCTTACAATTCCGCCGAAAATATTTACAAATATTGACTTAACATTTGGATCACTTAAGATGATCTCAAAACCTTTTGCAACGGTTTCAGGATTGGCTCCACCGCCCACATCAAGAAAGTTTGCAGGAGTTCCGCCTACATAGTTTATAGTATCCATAGTACCCATAGCAAGTCCAGCTCCGTTTACCATACATCCTACATCACCGTCAAGTTTTATATAGCTTAGACCATATTTCTTAGCTTCTGTTTCAGTCGGAACCTCTTCGCTAAGATCTCTCATAGCTTCTATATCAGGATGTCTATAAAGAGCATTATCGTCAAATCCTATCTTGGCATCAAGTGCTATAAAATTACCTTCAC
>Ga0256842_1000178_pt1 | contig 55378 bp, 67 predicted proteins | sample 4559240metaG_FD_185973 | JGI IMG/M metagenome (GOLD analysis project Ga0256842, IMG submission 185973) | Hydrothermal vent microbial communities from Guaymas Basin, Mexico - 4559-240 | ecosystem: Environmental > Aquatic > Marine > Hydrothermal vents | place: Mexico: Guaymas Basin | collected... | reverse complement strand
TAGGAACCTTAAGCGCTTTATCGATCTGCCTCTGCAGGTACTGGATCATCTCTACAAGACCCTTCAAATCGAGCTTAGATTCCAAAACTTCAAACTCAGTAGATTCATCAGTTACGATTTGATTAACAACGACAATTTGATCCTCAACGTTCGTGGCATTGTAATTCGTCTGCACCCTGTTTTGCAAAACTCGTTCAACATCCGGGATCCTTGCAGGATTCTTTACCTTCGCATGCAACAACGGATGGCTCATTCTGTACGCCATCACCGCTGCCAAGATCTCCAGCTTCTGCTTGAGTTTGAGCAGGTTGTAAACTTGGTGGATTAAGGAGTAACCGTAGGGGCTGTTGCCGATTCTACCATAAGCGAAGTGCAAGACTCGATCCGGTGGAAGATCTTTCTGCTCGTTGCCAGTTGAATAAACGTAAGCTAATATATCACCGAACTCATCAACCTTCACTCTGACTCTCTTTGGGTTGAGATATTGCATTTCGACCCCATTTTCACCATCTGGGAGGTATTCGTAGGCGTTCCCGTAGATCAGCATAGTTCTGACATCGTTTATCAGTCGGGTCCGAAGTTTGATTTCCTTGGCAAACTCTTCAGCTTTCCTCACATCTTGCTCTGGTCCAACAAACTGGAACTCTGTAACAGCAAAATGGGCAATCAAATCGATGGCTGTTGAAACGTCCACGCTTGTGAAATATACCTCTTCGTAGGCTTGGTAATTGCTCAGTACCCCAGTTGTAAAAGCTAAGTTGTTTGATAATTCAGCGAACGGGAAGATTTGAACTTTCTCAGCTTTGTAATCGGCCGACTTAGTTTTGAGTGTTGAAATGATCTTCTGTTTGAGCTTTTTGATCATGAAGAGCTATAAGAGAATAGACTTTAAAAGTGAGCATTGAGAGGAAAATTTTTAAGGAACCATAACACAAAAAATTTATTTGATCGGGAGGTGGTCCAATCTTTTTCGACTAGGGGACCCCTACCGATGTGACTCGGCCGAATGTGATATAAAATCTCAGCCCCCGTGCGAAAAGACCGGCGTTAATTTGCGCTGGCCGAGTGATTCCGTCCGCGGTAGGGTTGAACCCGAACGGGGGTCGGGAGGTTTTTAAGGGACGGGCAGCGTTGCCGGTCCGCTGCGGGGGGCAAACCTCCCGGCCCTAAGCCGAGATTTAAATTTTATTTTTATTTTTTAAGGGATCTAAAACCGAGAATAACCAAGACTGATGTACCCCGAGCCTTGATACTGCTCAGCTGCCCAAACTGCCAAAGCTAAAGCTATGACACAGTCATCATGGAATCCAGATCGAGCTTCCATTTTCACACCTGTTCTCGTTAGCTGATACTCGAAGAACTGAAGCTCCTTGATTAACTCCTCAATGTATGGATACTTTACTTCACCATTCTCAAGGCAGGCTTGTAACCTCTGAATCAGCTGGACCTTAGACTTCGAAGTGAAAACATAACCCTCAGCCCCAACATCCTGCAGGTCCTCGAGCACAGGATCCCCAACACCAGTCGAGTCGATCAGTACCTTAGCATAGTTGAACCTGCGGTAGAGCTCCTTAAGCCTCATGATGACTTCAGCATATGGACGTCTATGGAACCTCTCAAAGTGGACCAACCTGTAGGGCTTCTCGGTAACATCCAACACGATGATGACAGTATAATCCTGATACTTCGCCAGATCGCAACCGATAACGTACTGCTTGCTGATATGTGTAGCCCTGTCGATTAGCTCAATACTGTTATCCACGTTTTTCTGAATGTCAGCCCACCTGAAGACTGCATTCTGATCCTCCACGAATTCGGCCAAGTATTCAGTCCTAAAGATGATCGAGTTCTCGCCGTACTCCCGCTTCTTCTTCTCGATAAATTCATGAGAGATGTGAGGGTTGACTGTTGAGGGAAAGCGATAGCTCGAATAATCGGGAAAATCTGGACTCTGACCCTTCAGGTAAGTATCGTAGAAGTGGTTTTTGCCGAATGGGGTTCCGATCTTGATCCAAGAACCGTTGTAGTCAGCAAGCATGGGCTCGATGATGTTTGAGATTACATCGTCTGGAATGAATGCAGCTTCATCAAGGATAATCCGGTGGGCTTTGTGTCCTCGCAGAAATTCAGGCTTTGATGCAGAACGAGCATGGATTACACTGTCATTTTTGAAAATAATGTGATGGAACGGAGTTTTGTAGATCTTCCTAATCATGCACCCTAAAATCGACTTAGACAGGAATTGGACTATCTGCCCAAACATGATATTTGACTGATCATAGCTTGGAGCGATGACGAATTGAATCGAGCCCGGATGCGTTAAAGCATAGTGAATGGCTGAGACTGCCATGCATTCCGTCTTACCAAATCTTCTACCTGCTACTACTGTGATGAATTGATGATTATCTCGCAAGATTTGAGCTTGTGCAGGGTGAGCCTCCCAATTGAAAAATATCTTGGCAAACGTTACTGGATCCGAGAGGACTTTCTTCTTGAGCTTCTTGTCACTCTTCAACTTCTTCAGAATCTTCTTCTCCAAAGATTTCTTTGAGGATGTCTTCGGTTTCATCATAATCACCCATTATCTGGTGCTTCAGCTTGATAGCGCCTAAAAGAGAGCGAGTTGTGACTTCCCAAGCTCTTGGCTTCTGAGTTGGATCGATAGCTCTCAGAAATCTTAATGAACGTTCGATCGTTTCATCAAGGGCCTTGATAGAATCGACAACTTTCTCAGCTCCCTGCTCGAGTTGCTCGTAGTATTTCTCAATTCCCTTCCTAACGAAATTGAAGTGTTTCTTATGGTTCGAGATGTTTTGCTTGTTCAGTCCGGGAATTTTGTCCTTGAACTTGGCGATGATCTCGCTATAGGGCCTGCCTTCGATGAGCATTTGGTTTATCTCGTGAACATAGGGTGATCGGCAAATCTTACACCGAGGATTCGGGATAAACTGAACGTCAAGTTTGTCAAGCTCAACCTTATCGCTGTCAAGCTTGTCAAGCATGAAATGTTATAACATCAAAGACTTCAAAAATGAGCTTAACCGCAATTTTGTTAGTAAAATTTTATTAAGTTTTAAAACAATTTGACAGTACATGGTGATAAATATTCCTAACCCTGTAAAATGTTCTGCAGGATATTGGATATTACCAATTTATTCAAAAACTGAGCATAAAAAAGAGATGACCGGTCCCGAATTAGAGGAAGAAATAACGTGGATATGCTCGTATACCGGAGAAGTAGCCAATTGTAAGAATTGCCCGCTAAAGAAGTCCCCGTAAGCTCAAACTAAAAAAAGAAAAAAATTACTCAAGAATCTCCTTCCTAAACTCTTCCATGAGCTTAACAAGATCTTGAAAAAATTTAGCCTCCACTGGCAAGATATGATGTGGAAGCTGAACATCATCGAAACCTAACGCTTGTAACATAGCTAACCTCACAAGTTTACCGAATCTCTTCTCGAATAGTTGTCTTCTCAATCTTTTTAATGTTCTGAGCTTATCTTCCTCTATAGGATCAAGATCTCCTGCTTTGTATTTCTTCTCAAGCTCGTTAATGGTTTTCCTTAGCCTGTCAAAGAAGTCCTCGGGAATCTCGGCAAAACCGTCTTTCTCTTTATCTAAATACGTTATGAGGTCATCTATAAGAACTTCGATCATTAGCGGATCCCTCCGTTCAGAATGATTGGATATATTGTTTCTCTCAATTTCTCAAGAACAGATGTTGGAATGCCAAGTCTATCTAACTCATCTATGTATTGGTTCGTCTTAGCAATTACCAGTTGTTTTTTGGATTTGGGAATTAGTCGCTCAATCTCATGGAAAAGCCGCTCTATCGATTCGCAACCCAAATAATGTTGAAGAACTTCAAGTCTCTCGTAGTAATCAAGTAATATCTTAATGACTTCATACTCTTTTAGATTCAACTTCTTCGTCAATTCCTTGATCCGTTTCTTATCTTCTGGAAGGACTCCAAGTGTTTTAAAAGACATTTTTATCAACCTCCTTAATAGTATTAAGAGTTGTTACGATTCTGTTAATTCGTAATATTTTACAAAAATTTTGCAAAAACTGAAACTTCTTCAACTTCTTCAATTCTTTTGCAATTTCTTCAACTTCTAACTGATTTCTACTTCCTCTTCCTCTTCCCACAACTACCTTCATTCTTATCTTCTTCATTCTTAATCATCTCCTTCTTCTATTCTTAATTCTAAATTAAACAAATTTAATTAAGAATAAACCAAGAAATCTTTTTCATCACCTCCAAATATAATTTTGTAAGATATTTTCTGAAAAGTGTCTTTCTTGTGTCGGTTGTAGTTGCTAAGTGGTGTTACTCTGAACTTTTGTAAAAGTTTTGTAAAAACGTCGTTAACGACCAACTTTATTGAATTTTTTTGTAAAATATTGCCGATAATATAATTTGGATTGTAGGTAATCATCGTTCAACGACCTCCTTCTTCGCTTTGCGATTGACTTTAAAAATTGGGTATGTGGCTGGATGATCCGCAACTTGAAGCTCCATCAGAATGCCTTGAACTTCTTGAAATCATCAGATAGCCCATTTGTATGATTGCTCAGCAAGCCGTATAGAACCACGTAATCATCGTTCTCATCCCAAATTGCGGCTTGTCTAACATGAGTCAGGATGTTTTTGAACTTCTTGCCGCAGATTGGGCAAACACTACTGTGTGACCTCCTAACGTGCCTCATGAGCCCCTGAAATGTATTGAATTGTTCAGGGCAGAACGGGCACTCAAATACTATCTTCAAGGTTCTGCCTCCTCAAACATTCTCAATCCTTGGGGCCAATACATACAACAGTTCAACAGCATTATCTCTGAACGAGAAGAATCCCGGATAATCTGTGCCCAAGCGAATATCAATGACATCCAACTTGTTGCTAGCTTTACAGAACTCCAGAAGATATTCAATGGAAAACATCGTCTTAGCTTCAGCCTTAACGAACTCTATTAGCTCTGTATCATCAAAGATAGTTTTTATCGCATCAACATCCCCCTTCGCTTCGATGTAGAATTTATCTCCGTCACATCTCAGAATGACGTGATCGCTTATCTTATTAGCCGCTTGAACGGCCTGCTTGAACGAATCTATACCTAAAACAACCTTCATCGGTAGATCTACTTCTGGCAACTTTGGTTCCTTCCTGATAGCATTCGGATCTATTAGCGCAACCGAATACGTCATGTTCTTGTTCTTCAACTTGATCCTTGAATCTTCGACAATTAGCTCGACGGACTCTTTGTCCTTGAATCCCTTAGCCATCTCATACAGCCTAAAAACATCAATTCCAGCAACCAACCCTTCTTCAGGAGCGGAATAAACGTCCATTGCAGTTCTATCGATAGTTGCGTGAATCATAGCAACGTTAGCAGGATCTACAGCAATCACTTTCAAGCCGTCGCTCGTAAACCTTAACTTGGCTTCAGATACTGCTATCGCTCCGATTCCCTTCAAAAACGTCTTGATATGCTCCGCCTTACAAATTACTTCGGCTTTCAAACATAACACCTCCTAAATTTTAAACAAAAAAATAAAAATGAAGCATAACTCTTAACGCACCTCCAAGAACATCTCCATGGGCTTAAGCCAGCTTATTGGAATAGCGTAAGCTGGACTTTTGAGTTTGTCATTTATGAATGCTTTGGCAATCTTCTCTGCATGGATCCATCCGAGTAAAGCAACCTGTGTGACTTGAGGATTCACACCAGCAAAGACAACAATGAAATCCCGATCCGGCTTCTGATCGAATTGAGCTTTGTTGTAGAAAAGCTTGAGCATCTCATCCGGCTCAAGCAGGTTCTTAATTGTCTGCGTCTTAACTTCTACGACCTTATCAATCCCCATAATACTGACAACGAAATCATCCTGCCCGTTGAGCTTGGAATAGTCGTTCCTGAACGGAGTATGTTTAACTGCGATTCCATTCTCAAGGCAGAATCTGAAAAATGCCAGCTCTCCGATCTTTCCAAGCATGTGCTTGACTAAACCTCCATTTCCAAATCTTGGTCGGAATCCTTGCTTAAATGAGTCAAAGACCGTGATATAGGCGTAATAAGCAGCATCTTGCACGAATTTAGCATCAAGTGGGATTGAGACGGGCTTGATCATAGCAAATCAACCTCACAATCGAAAAGATTGTATCTCACACGCAAATTGTGAGCAATCAGCCCTTGAGATTTTAGAATTCCATACAGATTGCTTAGTCTGTAGAGATCAGCTTTCAGGTGCTCTTCAACCGCAACCCAGTTACCCTCTTCAACGAGCTCTGGAATCTTGGATCCATCACAGTCGTCATAATTAATCCCTAAAGCTGAGCAAACATCCTTCATTTTCACATGCTTGTTCGTATTGAGCCAGTATCTGCTTATTACATGCATTAGATCAACTCTCGGAAGCTCTCTAAGAAGTCCGGCCAAACTTCGAACACTTTTCACTCTAAGAATCTGCTTTATAGCAGGATCTCCAAACTTTGGATATCTCTGATATAAGATCGCACCTCTCGCCGAGATGAAGCCTAAATCGAAGCCGATGTTATATCCAACGAGTAAGAGAGTTTGACCATCATCTCTATGGAACCGTATTAGATTCTGTATGATATCGCCAAACTCAAGCAGAGCTTCAAGCTCTTTCTCCTCGCTGTGCTTTCCATCATCTCCTTCAGCAAGCCAAATCTTAGTATCTGTGACTATTTCATTTTCATCTTCGAAAATCTCGCTATTTACGTGAATACCAATTGCTGCGATCTTATCTTCCAAGGGCTTTAGCCCTGTAGTTTCAATGTCAAAAAATATTGGATAAAAGCGAACGAATCTCATCGCTTCTCATCCTCCACCCACTTATGGCATCTGCCATTTCCCGAAACTTCTCTTCTCTTGTAAGCACACCAGCTTCGATCTTCAGCATAAGGCACTGGCTTGAAAGCTTTGCAGTTAAAACAACGCTCTAATTGCTGTTGCTTTTGCTTATACTGTTGCTTCTGTCTAAAAATAGAAAATGCACGCATAGGAATCACCTCACGGAGAATACATATTCCCTATGACTTCCCGCTCCTGCTCAAGTCTTCGTCTGTTCTCTTCAGCTAAGCTGAAGTCTCCTTCTGGATTCTTGATCAGAAGTAGTTTTGGATGTCCACCAGTCTGCTGAGTGGTAAGATCACAACCAAACTTGATGTGTGTGAAAACCCTGATAAGATAGTTCTCCATATTACCGGTGCTAACCCCGATTGCTTTTGCAATCTCACGGATATCGTCAACTGTAGCACGATCCGGCAAAGCGTCAAATATTTTCTTCAAATCCTCGAATTTCCACTTCTTGAGAGTCTTGTAGCCTTCTCCAGCTTTCTTATGCTGCAAGATGAATTCGTCGTTTTTCTCATCATAAGCGTATCTTACTCTCTCGTTAATTTCGATCCAGATCAAATTATCTTCAGCTACTTCTTCGAGCGTCTTAAGTTCCGGTTCTTCTCGTTCAATCGGCTTACCAAAAATGAGGTTGTGAATGTCAATCATCGCTTTCTCGATGATTTCGACGGCATCATCGATCCCAATGGCATCGAACTTCGTCCTTGCAAGCTCAAGAGCATCGAATCCTTCTGCTAAGATCTTAACCCTTCTCGAAATTTGACTAATCACCCTCATCACCTGCCAAAAGAGAATCTGATTCTGCCTTCTTGAACTTCTTAACCCAACTGTCAAAGTGAATCACTCTATTGGAAAACCACAGTTCCGCAAGCTCCCGAATTAGAGCACGGATATCTATATTTTCTGGGAGATAAACATCAACCGGACTTCCATCGGTATAGTGGAATACTATTCTGTTTGGCGGTGCTGGATAAACCTCCCTTATATGGTTCGTAACTATTAGCCTTGATTCAACAATGAGTATAGCCATTTAGATGTCACCCCTCTAATAGTTCGTCTAAAACAGCATTCAAGAACTCCTTCACGTCGAAAATTAGCTTCGTTCCCTCATATTGTATTATTAAGCAATTTCCAGTTAGCTCTCCAGTTTTTTCGATGCTTATGTTAACTGTTGTTGGATCTGTAATATCGTTGTCGTCTTCTACCTGTAAATATCCCACAATATCCTTACCCATCGCAAAACACCTCACTCAAAATCGTCGAGCTTAGAATCGAGAGGAACTATGACAACCTTGAAACCCTGCTTCAATGCGAAACCGTTGAGTTCTTCTTCCTCTGACTTTATGGTAACCTTAATCTCGATATCTGGATTATCAGCGAGTTCGCCCTCAAGAACGATCTTGTTGATGTCTGTATCGCCCTTGCTTTTCAATGTCTTCTCTGATCTCGTTATTTCCTTAACCTTACACTCAAACTCCAACTTTTCAGGCATGGCAAGCTCACCTCCAAAATAAAAAATTAAGAAACGTCAGAAATGGCACTTAGCATTTTTAGAAGTCTATAGGATTCTACAATTTCAATTACATCTGAGATCGGGATAAGTCCATCGTTATTAGCCCTATCTCTAAGCATTTTTAGAAGCAAGACATCTGTTGTTATGAATGTCAGATATACAGGATCATATTTTTTAGCAAGGCTGATATCAAGAGTGTCATACAAAACATTGTCATTTATATAAATGTATTCAGTTTCCATATCTGCATTATTTAAGAATGCTATAATTTCCTGTGCCTTAGCATCAAGCTCGTAAACGTGATAATCTTCAATGGAGCTGCCGTTGAATAGTGCGTTTATATGTGGTTCGATAAGTTTCCAGATATTTCTACTTATTACCCTATCCAAGACAATTCCATACTCTTTAAGCATTTTTTCCTTCTTCCCAGCTTCATATTTCTCCATTGCAATCTGCAAAGCTGTGGCAGGATCGTTGGGATTAGCTCTTGCAGCCGCTTCTAACTCTTCAGGTGTAGCTTTGCTGAGATCGCCGTCATACTTTTCCAGCAACCTGTAATAATCTAACCAACCCACCAAAATCACCTCCTTAATAAGAGAGATTTCAGCTCGTTCAGATCGTAGCTGTTCGGAACTTCCAAGTCCAAGATCCCTGCCTCGTTGATGTCGATGTTCTTGAGCTGATCAAGGGTTATTGGCTTCCTACCGCCAAGCACAGCCTTCTTGCCGATTATCGTAATCTTGAGCTGTCCGTTCCCCGGTTCGATTACAATCTTTCCCGTCCTCATCTCTCCAACACCTCCGCATCACAGTTGTTGGCGTCGATGATTTCGTCGTCATAACAGCCCAATTCTTCAAGTCTTCTGCGAACAGCGTCTTTTACGAACTCTGCAATTGAAGAATAGTCTGGATGTTGCTTAATCGCTTGTCTAATCTTTTGTATTAGTGTTTTTGGTAGACTGATACTAACGTGATTTCGTGTATCCATGCGTGATATTTGATTTAAAAATATATAAGCTTTACGCATTGATGCACGACAAATCCGTGAATAATTTTAAATTACTAATACATTATATATCATGTATATGGCAAGCAAGAAAACGGGATATACGAATATATCAATCCCAAATGAGTTGGCAGATGAGATAAGAAAAGTCGTTGAATCACGAAAGTATGGTTATTCATCGATTTCTGAATTTGTAAAAGAGGCTATCAGATCGCATCTTCTCCAGATTAAAAAAATAGGAGTGGAAGGCTAAGTTGGAGGTGGTAAGTTGAAATTTCTAATGTTTTTTAACAAAGTTTCGGATTTAGGAAATCTGCCTGAGGGTATGAAATTAGAGGGATATTACGTGGCTTTAGGGTGCAAACAACCTAAAGCGTTTGCTATTGTTTCCATAGAAAAAAATGTAGATGATTCAGAATTATCTGCTATATTTGATTCAGCAGTTGAAATTATACCAATAGTCAATTATGAATCTTATCAGAAAAATGGAACTATTTCGGTTCAATATAGTAAATTTTAAAATTAAAATTTTTAGGTGAAATAACGTGAGTAAAGCCGCATTAGATCCAAAAACTAAAAGAAAATCTGAACAATTAAACATAAGCGTGTCGCCATATATCAAAGAACAACTTGAAGAGCTTGTGAAAGTGGGATACTTTTCTAATGTTTTAGATGCTGTTCGTTGGGCAATTGCAAAAATGCTTGCAGAGTTTGAAGCTCAGGGTAAGCTAAAACCCAAGAAGCCACCAGAAAAAGCAGAAGAGAGGATTAAGAACGCTATTCACGTTTCTCAGAAGGAGGTAGATGTTGATTAAGGTGTAGGGGGTGATGAACTGAGTAAAAAAATACCTAAGAGGATAGAAGTTAGGATTCCGACAGATGATGAAGGGCGAATAAAGTATAAATGCCCACTTTGCAAACGAGAATTTTGGGATAAACCTGAGATTCTATTAGAGGATTTAAAAACGACATGTCCAAACTGTGGAAGGCAGATAAAACCAGAACCACCAAAAGAATATAAAGAAGCTATAAAAAAGTTAGAGAAGGAAGTCTACGAATACGTAAAATCTGAGATCGACAAGATGTTAAAGAACCTCAAGTTATAGGGATTTCATAATTTACATCAAGGGTCGTTTTGCAGGTTCTTGAACCTAAGCCAGGAATTTCTAACTCAAATTCGATGGTGAGTTGAGAGATACAGATTTTCTTTGGTTTCACGATTGCTTTTAGATGTCTAACCTCCATGGTTTTTTTACAATGGTTTTGACTTTATAAGGCTGGTGAAACCGTGTTCCTTCCAATTCCGGGTTCAAAGCCCCGGAAGTGGATGAGAGTTGTGATCCATGCACTTGAGAATAGGTGGTTTGACGATTATGGCGAGTTCTACACTTACGTAATCAAGAATGCTGACATAATTGAGATTGTGGATGAAGAAGATCTCGTTCATGATATTATGAAATCTGTCAAGGCCTGGATAGAAGATGGCAATTCTATTGATCAGTTGAGAGAGTTGATTGCGATAGTTTACGGGATTCCAGAGAAGTTTATCGATGAGATTCTCGAGAAGGTCAAAGCTGAACTTGGGTTAGTTGAGGTTCAAGGCATGCTGCTCGATCCAGATTATTAAAGATTATATAAATAAAAGAGGTGAAATAATGAAGAAGAGAACTAGCGTTTGCATTGATCCTGAGCTTCTCGCTAAAGCAAAAAAGAATAAGCTTAATCTTTCCCAATTACTCGAAAAAGCTATCAAAGAAGCGTTAAAAGAGGTAGATTCAAGGGGTAATAGGGATTTAGGGTCCCGTCCCGAAGGGGTTCGAGGGTTCAAATCCCTCCCCCCGCACTGTTATTCAGACTCTCATGGTAATTGAAATTATTTAAATACAATCTTGATTAATTAATAGATATAGAATGCGTCTCGAACAAAGATTAGAACTCCATATCGAAGTCGAAATCAGCATCGATGTCATCAAGTTCGGTGTCACTCAGATCCCCAACCATATTAAAATCGCTCAAAAGTGTGCTGAGCCAGATTAGATCGAGCAGACCAAAAGTGACCATGAGTGGAATGAAATAGTAATAATCTTGGTAAAGCATCCTCAGTCTCTCCCTATCTCCAGATTCGTATGCAGTTTTAAACTCGTCGGCTACCTTCCTCAATTCCTCCCTAATCCTCTCTACCCGCTCGAAACCCTCCTTAGTAAGTTCGTAGATCTCCTTCTTGAATATCAAACCCTTGGTTTTCCTGACTATCAGCCCCTTAGCTTCCAAACTATCTATTGCAAATTTGATGTCCTCAATTCTGACGTTCAACTTTTTAGCTATCCTTTTAGGATCGTTTAAGCCTTTGGCAATGGCCAGCAGAACCGCATCCTCAAGATCCATCGTAATGTAGTGTAGTCAGCAGAATTAATAAATTGTCCTCCGAGATAGCTATCCAATGAATATCTTACTCGACACGCTTAGATTTCTAGCATCCACCATTCCGATAATTGCCTTAGCGAGCTATCTGGTTTCGTATTCGATAAACAAGGGAATCATGGAAAAGATCTCGGCAAAGATAGAGCCCATCCTCAGCAAACTAAACTTGGATCAGATTACCGTCGCATCGGTGGCTGTCTGCTTCGTAAGTCCCGTCGCTGCCTACTCGATGCTCGCTCAGGCTCTGAAGGAGAAAAAGATCGACGAGAAGGAGGTTATAGCAGCATCGTTCCTCAGCTCATTTCCAGCCACTTTTAGCCACATATATTCGTTCTTTATCCCCTTCGTCATACCCATCTTGGGATGGGCTGGTGTCATCTATACTGCTCTAAGATTGCTCGTTGCAATGGTCAAGTCCGCTATAGGATTCGCCTTGGCTTTGAAGTGGAGGGATCGGAGAGAAGTCGTGAAGCGGAAAATCGAACACAGAAGAGTGGATCCTCTCAAATCTACGTGGGAAAATTTGAAGAGAGTGATTCCAATAATGGCCGCAACGTATTTTATCGTAAGCATACTCTCCGCCTACGGCATCTTCGATAATTTTAAGGAGATCTTCGGATTTCTACCTCTCGATCCAAACGTTATAACCATCTCAGCTGTAGAATTCGTCAACGTTAGAGCAGCAGTCGTGTTGGCGGCTGGGATGTTCGAAAGAGGAATTTTAAGCCCGAAATGGGTTGTCGTTGGGTTGATATTGGGAAACGTGATAACGTTCTCCACGAGGTTCGTTAAACATTCTCTACCTCTGCACATCTCTCTCTTCGGAAGGCTCGGCGTTAAGATCGTTGTGCTGAATGCGATCGTGACTTTGATCTTAGATGTGATCTTAATAGCGGTGCTGATTGTGTTAGCATGAAATTTATATCTTGAGTGTTCAACGATAACTTATGAGTGACAGAACGGTCATGGCCATCGGAATAGTCGTTGGCTTTCTATTCGGCTTCAACGGAATTGCAATGCTTTTCAATCTGCTCTCACATACACTAACGGAAGCTCAAGCCCAACTTTCCCAGATCAGCACCGTTTCAACGCTCGTCCTCTTTCTGATAGTCGTGGGGATAATAATCAAGGTTAGGGTTCTGTCGTCGCTGATAGTTGGAGCAGTAATCGGAGCGATCCTCAACGTTCTGCTTGAGATGAACGGGATTCACGTGATGAATCTAATATACTCGGCAATACTCGAATTTCTAAAGATTCATTAAAATTTTCTTAACCTTGCTCGCTTCCAACTGGCCGGGAGCAACGGATTTGCTCACCGTGCAGTAGATGAACGGCGAACCCAAGAATAAAGCCATCACCCTTGTCCAAGCGAACTTTTCCCCCATCAGAAACGCCACCAAGTTGTCGTATTCACACAACAACCTTACGATCGTGAGAACATCCTTCTTATCCTTACCCATTGTCGCGATCTTGAATATGTCGCCCCTCTTAGCTTCCACGAGATCTTTAAGGTATTCATAACTTGGCGTCTCTTTGAAGTTGTGGTATGATTCGATTATCTTGCACCTCATAACTTTGAACCACTCATCTGGAACATCGTTTTCCAAATCGACGTAATCGGCATAGACAGAATACTTCGCCAAAGTCTTCAACCTTCGATCCTCATCTCCAGAATACTTCCCACCTTCCCTTTTCCTTCGAATCGTTACTATTATAGGCTTTCCTATGCCTTTAAGCTTGTTCTCATCGGGAAACGTGGAGAATAAGTCAAGCCTAAGCTCTATGATGTCGGCTACGCTCATCGCCGCAACAACATCTGCAAAACTCGAAGCTGAGACGACGATTTTCACGTGATGAAGTTAGAAGGAGTGTTAAAAAATCATTCGAATTCTATCGTCGCCGGAGGTTTTGGCGTGAGATCGTAAACGACCCTCGTAACTTCAGGAATCTCCGAAGTTATCCTCAGAGTTATCTTCCTCAGCTTATCGTAGTCGATCTCAAGCACATCGGCCGTCATCCCATCTCTCGAATCAACAGCTCTGATCGCAATTATGTAGCCGTAAACTCTTACATCTCCCTTAACCCCAGTTGCCTTACCTACTAGCGCAGCAAAAGCTTGCCACTTCTTATAATCTTTCAGCTCCTCTTCAACGATCTTCGTAGCTTTTCTAACGATCTCGACTTTCTCCGGAGTTACCTCACCGACTATTCTTACAGCCAAGCCCGGCCCGGGAAATGGCATTCTCTCGCATATCTCCTCCGGCAAGCCGAGATATCTGGCAACTTCCCTGACCTCATCCTTATAAAGTTCCCTAAGAGGTTCGATCACATCTTTGAACTTATACTTCGTTGGGAACCCCCCAACGTTGTGATGACTCTTAATTCCTCCTTGGCTTTCGATTATATCTGGATATATGGTTCCCTGAATAAGGTATTCTGCCCCACGCTCTTCGGCAACCTTCTCGAATATCCTGACGAAGAGCTCTCCTATTATCTTTCTCTTCTGCTCTGGATCCACAACACCTTTCAGAGCTTTGAAGAACTCCTCTCTCGCATCTATGAAGACCAAACCCATGTGTCCAAAGATCTCCTTGATTCTCTCTGGCTCTCCTTCTCTCATCAAGCCAGTGTCAACGAAAACAGGGATGAGTCTGTCCCCTATCGCTTTGTAGGCCAGAACAGCACAAACAGAGCTGTCTACACCACCCGATAGAGCTATTATGGCTTTTCCATCTTTAACTTTCTCCCTAATCTCCTCTATCGCCTTCTGAACGAACTCCTCAACGTTAACCATGTTTTAGGGTTGCCAAGATGGTAATAAATGATTTTGCCATCGGTGTAGTGTTGAGCTAGATACTTCTCTTTCTCAGGATGTATCCCACCGATACTCCAAGAATTACAGAAATTAGTTCGAAACCGGGCGTTTTATTCGACAAACTAAAGGAACTTACGATTTCGTCGAAAGTGTTCTCGTATTCATCGTAAAGTTCCTCCGAAACCGAACATTGTATCATATAGTATCTGCCGTCAGAGACCAACACAACCAGTTTTTGCTTTACTGGAACACCAAACGGTCTTTTATAGATGACTTCGAACCCTCGTTTGTCGTCGATAACTGTATCTCTACAATCTACAACGATCGCAAATTTTTTGAGATTTTTAAGCAACACCTCTCTGATTTCGTCCAAACTACACCGACCAGCTGAAACTATTACCAAAACACACGCTGGCGTTCGTCGATCTTTGAACATCACACAGCTTTCGATTTCTCCAAACGTGAAGTTATAATAGCTTATATTACTTACTTCTGGGAAGATTATATCCCAATCACCGGGATAAGCGATTTTAAATCCCGTTTTATTATCCCGATACAACTTGTAATAGACTCTCGCCTTTTGACTTACGGGTGTATGCATCGTATGAGTGACATCTGTCTTTTTCTCTCCCGTTATATCCGACACATTCACCACAAAAACTTTTTCAAAAGGTAGTTCAAAATATATGGGATAAAAACTACCTTCCTTGAAATACATGAACATTGATCCAGCTATCTTTATTTTGACGCGGCTCTTGTTCATAAGGTATGGGAGCAGATTTCTATTCGATAGTTCATACCTATGAGAGATCACGCACGTTTCATTTGGTTCGATCGTGTTGAATCCCCCGGAACCGTAGCAGAGAACCCAACCACCATCACGATACAACCACAGTCTGTAACCGTAGTCGTTCTCCATAGCCACGGGATTGGGATTTTTAACACTTACATTTATATATACAAATATTCTCTGGTTGTTGTATCTGCTCACCTTTACATCTATATCTTCGATGCTTGGACGTACCGCTCGCATGATCTCGTTCATCTTGAGATGAACAGTTTTAGACGCTTTGAACGGTATAACAACAGATTCGTTATCAATTACCGCACGAACCTCACCCCTAACTAGGAGATCCATATAACCTTTACGTATGAATTTCTCCAAAGGGTCACCTTTAGTAAGAGGAATGTTATAACGAAACGTTACAGATTCGTTAAGATCGATACGTTTGGAAGTGCTCATATTGGACTCCATTTCAAATCCATACCCATTTCTGTCGGAAATCTTAAAGCCGATACCAGTTATAAGGATATTCTTCCGATAATCGTTTTTAATTATAAAAGAACAGTTTAACGTAGATACGTCCTTAAGATCGACACTGGTGTTTACCGTGATGTAACCGGCCCCGCAAGGATAAGTCAAAAGTATGGTTAATATTATAAAGCTGATCATGGTTAAAGTTCTCATACAAGTTGCGTTTGTCATTAAAGATATAATTTTTTCTTTTATAACGCATATGTAGATCTCCCAACGGCATCAACGTTATTAACAATCTTTTTGAGGATTCTTAAGGATATGATCTCAAGTGTCGGAGTGATATTCTTTAAACGCGGATCGAACGTTTATCCTGCATTCATTGTTAGGTGTCCGAATTGCGGGAAGGTAAACGTCCTATTTTACCATTTCAGGGTTTTCAAGCGTGAATTCTGTAAGAGTTTTCACTCGCAGATCCGAGGGTTGTCGAGATTACGAAACGGATCAAGGTAAGATACGGAAATTTTAACGATATAAAAAGCTATAACAAGGTTAAGGAGCGCATAATGGAATCGATTTGAGTGGTGCCACGCTATCGATCATAACAATTACACTTTCCTGCTATATGCTCAACCCAATCCCCGCATCTCACAAGCTCGCAGTCCTTCAGGAGATCCATCTCGCGTTCATAAGCTTCAGCATGATGTTAGCTCCGCCACCTTTCCTCAGCGTTCCGTAGACTGCGAGGAGCATGATTAGAATATATCCCCAAGCTTTAAAAATTCGACAAAACGTTTAATAGCTAGCAAGCATTATAAGCTAATGCCGATGATGATTGGCGCGGGTGCTGAGAAGTGATGAACGACTGACGGTCTGAGCGCAGTTTTTAAATTCTCCTTCACCCATCACCTTAGGGAGATGATGAATTCAGCCTTGGCTGAGATGTGATGAACTCTGGCAGTCTGATCCCAAAATACTTCTAACGATTTCATCGAATTTCATTTCTATCCAAATCCTCCTGACTTCACACGATTCGGGTTTGAATATCGTTCCGTTCTTGTTAAAAGCACTACCGGCACATCCGCCTCCGCAGTAGTTCTTCCAATGGCAGTTGGCGCACTCCGGGATCCTCTCGATCCTTTGAAAGACCTCCAACTGGACATCCTTAAGTTTGTTCAGGATTTTGGACAGTCCGTCTTCGTATGCGTTTCCGAGTATGTAGCCTGAATGAAAACACTGACACGGATAAACGTTTCCCTTCGGATCTATCCTCGGCAGAGAGCCTATGGAGCATTTGAACGGTCTCCTTCTGTTTATATCTATCGAGAAGCAGTCCGCTAAAAGATCGAGTTCGTTCGATCTGCTCTCCACGATCTTCCAGAACCATAATCTCTCCTCAGTGGAGAGAGCGAGCTTTTCCCAGTTCTCCTTCGCCCTTCCGGCATATGCGAGTGGAGGGAATTGAATCACGGGTATCTCATTTTTCACAGCGAAATCGATGATATCCGGAACTTCATGTAGGTTCGGCTTCATCGGCGTAAAGGACAAAAGAACGTCGCAGTCGTATCGCAAAAGAGCTTGAAGTCCCCTCATAGCAAGCTTAAAGCTACCCTTCCCCCTTATGAGGTCGTGGGTCTCCTCGTTCAACCGTCCAAGCTGATCTGAACCTTCACGGGCATCTCCGATAGTCGTTTCGCCGTATCTTCTTTTATTCTGGTGCCGTTCGTCCCGATAACCACGAGCAAGTCGAGTGAGAGGGCGTATTCTAAGATATCCATCCAGTCCTTCCTTACCAGCGGTTCTCCACCACCTACTGCCACGGAATTTCCGCCAAATCTCTTCACTTCATCGAGCAAATAGCAAATTTGCTCGAACTCCGGCTCGAAACCTTGTCCAGCAGATAGGTAGCAGTGAACGCACGACAGGTTGCATTTCTTGGTGACTTCGATTGCAACACCTCTGAACTCGTTGAGCTCGATTTTTCTCGAAGATTTAAAAAATCCAAGCTTTTCGAGCGATTCGAGAAAGGAGAGAACGATTTCGTAGGCATCTATTCCATACCTCTTGGATATTATCTCCGAGATTTTCTCAACCGTCTTTTTTCCATCGCATAGCTCGATTATTTCGAGCCCATCTCGATTGACAACAGTCCACGTAGGCACATCTGGATCGAGGATTAGGAAGTAACCCTCCCCGATATCCCTTACGTGCAGATCGCTGAGATTTGGCCTCATAAAAATTTAAAAGTAAGATTCCCTCAGTCTATCGAGAGCTAAGAGAAATTCTGGGGCTGGAATTCCAACGAGAGGAATTCTTGGCGGTATTATTACTCCGGGGATTTCGCCCCACGGTGGATTTACTATTATGCCGGGTAAAGGTTTAAGAACGATCCTACGATCCATGGATTTAGATTCAATTATTTCGGGAGCGAATGTCAGGATTTCGGGAGAAAACGTCGATCCTTTCAATCGAATCCTCTGGGCAAAAACGGGCTTTTCGAAGACATAGGGAACGAAAACACAACCCGTGGATCCTCTGAATCTGATACCCCTCTCCTCGAGAGCTCCAAAAATAGCGTTGCTCAACTCCATCATCAGCTTTTTGTTCGAAACTATCTGTTTCGCGATATCTCCTTCTCTAATCTCTTCATCCTTAATTCTGAGGCTTTCGAGGATACGCAGATGGTTGGGATCGGGTATTCCGCACTCGGGCAGACATCTGATCTTGACGATCTTCTCTTCGATCCCGCTCCTCTCAATTAGTTCGAGCATACTTTCGATAGCCTTAACCTGAATCTCGTCCATCTCCTTCCTAACGGCTCTAAATACTCGTGGAACGAAAACGAACGTTTCGTTATCCTTCAGCTTAACACCATATTCCTTTAAGAGGTTGTCGATCTTTTCGCTCAGCACTCTCATGAGCTTTTCATCCTTGGCAATTATCCCCTTCAACTTCTCGGTTTCTTCAACGAGCCACTCCATTTTTGCATTTTGACTTCCATTATATATAAGAATTCCTGTATTTATAAATTACAAATAAATATTATTGATCGATCGAATGTCATCATCATAGACCTTCTAAATTAAAAATGTAAGATCGGTTTTCGCCAATCGATCGTTTGAGACGACCGAACCTTTACGAGTTTTTGGGAAGAGGAAGATCGAAAAGATAAGATTATAGAAACAAGTCGTGCGCCGAAAGTTTTGCGTTTTCAGGATTCATTGAAGTATCTCCAAAGGTGGGAACTCTTCGGCTGAAGTATCAGGATATTAATACATCATTATCCATTCGGAGTTAGATTGCTTGAGAGACTAAAAGCTGGGGATGGTATGAGATTCTGAATCTATATATTCCCAATGACCAATACCATCATCAATGTTCAAGAGTGCTGAAGATGCGTCGACAGCCGGAATTTTGGCTCTATTACTTGAAGTTTCTGGAACGCCAAAAGCTGGAAACGTCGATAGGGAGCACAACTTCCCAGATCTGAGGTTCGAGCACTTCCTAGCATCAGCTTCTGCAGTATATCCGATATTTCTCAAGACCGCAAAGGGTGAAGACTCGATAGGAAGACTCGTGCTGGATGCTGTTGAAAGATCCATGGAGTGGCATAGAGCTCAAAACGTTCACTTCGGCTGTTTCATGCTTCTGATTCCACTCATAAGGTGTTGGCAAGCGGAGGATATTGGAAAAGCTGCCACAGAATCGCTAAAGAAAACGGGTGTGGAGGATTCCTTAGCGGTTCTTAAAGCTTTCAGATTGAGCGGAGCGAGGGTTATGGATGCAGAAGAACTCAGCCTGAAGGAGGAGGAAACCGAACTCAGGCTCGTTGAGGAGAATTTAAACCTATATGAATGGTTGCTTTACTCCCCAAAGGAGAATATCGTTGCAATGGAGCTTCTGCAAGGCTATCCGAGGAGCTTGAGAGGAAAAGATATTCTTTTAGATTTCTTCACCGAGCACGAGGACGTGAACTTGGCTATCGTCTATACCTACCACTATCTGCTCTCCGAGCACTTGGATCCTCTCGTAATCGCAAAGCATGGGATTGAGGTTGCAGAGAAAGTTAGGGAGAGGACTAAAAAAGTTTTAAACGAGTTTGAAGTCAGTCTTAACGTTGAAATTTTAAGAAATTTCGATGAGGAGTTACTGGCCAAAAACATAAATCCCGGTAGCATTGCGGATCTGACCGCCTCCTCGATATACCTCGCGCTGAGGGAGGGACTGAGGTTTTGAAGCTCTCAGATTTCGGCTTCACCGAAGGCATAAACGAAATCATAGCGGTTACATTCAGCAGAGATGGAAAGATCAATACGGCTCCAATTGGCATAATAGTCGAGGATGCTAACTCCGAGTTTGCAAAAGTTAGACTCTTCTACTCGCACACGAGAGAGAACGTCGTAGCTACCCGAAAACTTTGGGCAAACTTAACTTACGATCCGATCGTCTGGGTAATCTCGACATTCGAGGATTTGGGCGAAGAATGGTTCGAAAGTCTGAATCCTCCGGTAATAATGAACTCTTTGGCTTGGTGCGAGTTCGAATGCGAGAAGGTAAGGGATGGTAATCCGGCTGAGTTCAAACTTACGCTTAAAGATGGTGCGATCTTAAGAAAATGGTTGAGGGCTGTCAATAGAGGGTTCAACGCTCTGATAGAAGCTCTCGTCCATGCAACCCGTTATAGGATAAACAGAAATCCATCACTTCTCAAGAAAATTGAGGAGTGCAGAATCATAGTGGAGAAGTGCGGAAGCAGGAGAGAGAAGGAGGCTTTCAAAATCTTGCTAAACCACATCAGATAAGCTTATCTATCGTAGGTTCAACCTAACTTCATGAGATTTGCGATAATCTCAGACACACACGACAACATTCCAGCCATAAGAGACCTCATAGAAAGGCTAAAAGCTGAGAAAATCGAGTTCGTCGTTCACGCTGGCGATATTGTTTCGCCTTTTGCTATAAAGGAGTTCAAAGCCTTAAACGTTAAGATCTACTTTGCTTTCGGTAACAACGACGGTGAGAGAAGACTGCTGACGAAGATAGCGGAGGATAACGGCTGGGAGATCGGAGATGTCGTGATATTTCCGATGAACGATGGCAAGGGGGTGGTTTACCACGGAACGGATAGGAGAATAGTCGAAGTTCTAAGGAATTCGAATTACAAGCTCATAGTGCTCGGTCATACCCATGAACCCTTAATAGAGAAGCTCGAAGACAAGTTCGTGGTGAATCCTGGAGAGGTCTGCGGATATCTGACGGGCAACAGGACGTATGCGATTTTCGAGGACGGAGATGTAAGCATAGTTGAGTTTTGATAAATATGAAAAAACTTATAACAGAAATGTAGAGTGGGATTGAGATGGACATGCTCAGACTGGTAAACTTAGGAGTCGAAGTTGATGGCAGGAAAATACTCGAAAACGTAAATCTCTATGTTCAGAAGGGACAGACATTTGTTCTTTTCGGCCCGAACGGTTCAGGAAAATCGTCTTTGCTCATGACTATCGTAGGAAACCCCAAATATAAAGTATTCGATGGAAGAATTATATTTAAAGGCGAGGATATAACCGAGCTACCGACGGATGAGAGAGTAAAGAGGGGAATGGGAATAGCGTTCCAAAATCCGCCCAAAATCGGAGGGGTCAAGCTTATAGATGTTCTCAAGCACTGCGCAAAACTCGGCAAGACGGAAGACAAGATAGAAGAATACGCAAAGCTTTTGGGAATGGAAGACTTCTTGCATAGGGAGCTGAACGTTGGATTCAGCGGTGGAGAAGTTAAGAGATCGGAGCTTCTACAACTCATGCTCCTGAATCCGGATTTCGTTATGCTCGATGAGCCGGACAGCGGTGTAGATCTGGAAAACATAGCGATAATCGGCAAGGCGATAAGGATGCTTTTGGAGAGGGACAAACCGATGGATGAGAGGAGCAAGGCTGGAATAATAATCACCCACACAGGGCATATCCTAAACTATGTCGATGCTGATTATGGAGTGATTCTTTACAAGGGCAGAGTTGTCTGTATGGGGAACCCGTTTGATCTGCTTAAGGATATCAGCGAATTCGGATACGAGGGGTGTGTTAAGAGATGTCTGAGGAGATTTTGAAGGATCGATTGGAGAGCGTAGGAATCGAGATGAATCCGAAAAAGAGATCCGGTAGCTTCCTTCTGCTCGATCAGGAAGTCAAGAACGTTGCGAAGTTCATGGAAGGACTTGAAATACTACCGATAAAGAGGGCTTTGGAAAAATACGACTGGCTCGAAGATTACATGTGGAAGGCCGTTAAGGTGAAAGACGAATACACCAAAGAGGTGGAAGAAGATTTCAACGGATACTTCATAAGGGCTTTACCTAATGCTAAGGTTGAGATCCCAGTCGAAGCTTGCCTGTATCTGAGCAGGGTTAAGAAGCAGAAGGTTCACAACATCGTCATCGCAGAAGAAGGGTCAGAGATAAACATAATATCGGGTTGCACATCCCACCCAAAAGCGATGGGAATGCACATTGGAGTTTCCGAATTTTACGTCAAAAAGAATGCTAAGTTAACTTTTACGATGATCCATAGCTGGAGCGAGGATATAGAAGTCAGGCCGAGGAGCGGAGTGATAGTGGAGGAAAACGGAGCGTTTATAAGCAACTATGTCTTACTAGCTCCAGCCAAATTAGTTCAGATGTATCCCACCGCATACCTCAAGAGGAACGCTACTGCAGTCTTTAGCAGTATAGTCGTCGCATTTAAGAATGCAACGATAGACATGGGCAACAGGGCTATTTTGATGGAAAAGGGTAGCAGTGCTGAAATCATTTCGAGAACGATAAGCAAGGGGGGTAGGGTTATAGCGAGGGGGCACATCGTTGCGGAATCTCCCGAAGTCAAAGGCCATTTGGAGTGTAGAGGTTTGATTTTGAACGAAGGAGAGATTTTGGCAATTCCTGAGCTTGAAGCAAAATGTCCAAACGTCGATTTGAGCCATGAGGCGGCGATAGGCAAGATAGCCGAGGAGGAGATATTCTACCTCATGTCGAGGGGAATGACGCAGGATGAGGCCACGGCCACCATCATAAGAGGATTCATGGAGATCGACATAAAGGGGATTCCTCCGGCGTTGAAGAGGGAAATAGATAAAGCTATCGAGTTGGCCGAGAAGGAGCTACTGTAATATATCCTCTCACACCAATTTTTGTGAATGATCGTAAGAGGCAAATCGCACAGCGACGAGGAGATAGCTGAAGTTCTGCATCCACTCGTTAGAGAGTGGTTCTTTCAAAAGTTCAAAACCTTCACACCTCCTCAAAGGTATTCGATAGTTCCGGCAGTAGAAGGTAGAAACGTTCTCGTCACATCTCCAACCGGAAGCGGGAAGACTTTAGCTGGTTTTCTACCCGTTATAAGCATGCTCGTCGATTTGGCTGAAAAGGGGAAGCTTGAAGATAGAGTTTATGCCATTTACGTTTCCCCCCTCAGAGCTTTAAACAACGACATAAGGAGGAATTTGGAGGAACCACTGAGGGAAATATATAAGCTCGCAGATAAGAAAGGGATCAAACTACAAGAGATAAGAATAGCGGTAAGGACTGGAGATACTCCGCAGGATGAAAGGCAGAGACAGCTCAGAAAGCCCCCTCACATCCTCATAACTACTCCAGAAACACTCGCAATAGTCTTGGCCAGTCCCAAATTTTCCCAGTTCCTCACAAACGTCCGATACCTGATCGTAGATGAAATACATGCAATGGCTGAAAACAAGCGAGGAACACATCTGACGCTTTCGATGGAAAGACTTGAGAGGTTACAAGAGGGAAAGATGGTTAGGATAGGTCTTTCAGCTACGATTCACCCGCTCGATGAGGTTGCGAGGTTTTTGGTTGGCTACGATGATGATGGGAAAGAGAGAGACTGCATAGTTGCAGATGTTACGTTCGAAAAGAAAATGGATATTAAAGTGATCTCACCGATAGACGACTTCTTTTCCGCCTCTGCCGACGAGATATCGCAAAAGCTTTACAGTTTGCTTGCGGAACTGGTTAAATCCTCAAGAACGTGCCTCATATTCACGAATACGAGAAGTGCAACTGAGAGGGTTGTGTATCATTTAAAGAAGCTCCTGCCGGATTATCCGATAAAAGCTCATCATTCGTCGCTTTCGAGAGAAGTAAGGCTTGAGGTTGAAGAAGAGCTGAAAGCTGGGAAGCTCAAAGCAGTAGTTAGTTCTACGAGCTTGGAACTCGGTATAGACATTGGATACATCGATCTTGTAGTTCTTCTTGGCTCACCCAAGAGCATAAATCGAGCTTTGCAAAGGATAGGCAGGAGTGGGCATAGGTTGCATGAGATCAGCAGGGGAAGGATAGTCGTAGTCGATCAGGATGATCTTGTGGAGTGCACAGTTTTAGCTAAAGAGGCAATGGAGAGAAGACTGGACAGGATTCACATTCCGAAGAAGCCTTTAGATGTTCTATGCCAACATATAGTTGGAATGGCTATAGAGAAGAAGTGGAAGGTCGATGAAGCGCTCGAACTCATAAGGAGGGCATATCCTTACAGGAATCTGACGAAGAAAGAGCTGATAGACGTTTTGAAGTATCTATCTGGTAAGTATTCAGAGCTTGAGAAGGAGAAGGTTTACGGCAAGATCTGGTTTGACGAAGAGGCTGAGGAGTTCGGAAGGCGAACTAAGCTTTTGAGGCCGATATACTATCTAAACGTTGGAACTATTCCGGATGAGGTTGCCATAACTGTCATAACGAAGGATGGAAGGTTCATCGGAAAGGTTGAGGAGGAATTCGCCGAAAGGTTGGTTAAAGGGGATATATTCGTTTTAGCCGGAAAAACATTCAGATTTTTGGGTTCGAAGGGTATGAGCATAATCGTCGAGGAGGTTGAGGGCGAGAAGCCGACTGTTCCGAGTTGGTTTTCGGAACAACTCCCCCTAAGCTACGATTTGGCTTTGAGGATTCAGAAGTTCAGAGCTACGATGGATGAGTTGCTCGACAGGTTGCTGAAAGAGGAGATAGAAGAGGGTAAGATCATCGAATTTCTAAGAAGGGAATATAAGATTGAGGAGAACTCAGCAAAAGCTATCTTCAGATACTTTCTTGAGCAAAAACTCTTCAGCGAGATCCCTACGGACAATAAGCTCGTAATCGAAGAGTTTGAAGAGGATGGAATGTTCTATTATGCATTCCACACGTTGATAGGAAGACGGGCGAATGAAGCGGTTTCGAGAGTTTTTGCTTACAGAATTGGAAAGGCGAAGGGTTGCAACGTTCAGATCGCAGTAACGGATAATGGATTTTTGCTTAAGTTGCCAAAGAAGCTTGAAATACATGAGATACTCGATCTCTTCGACATCAGAGATTTCAAGGAACACTTGAAGCTATCCCTAGACAAGACCGAGCTTTTGAGAAGGAGGTTCAGGCATGTGGCCGTTAGATCTTTCATGATCCTAAGAAACTATCTTGGCAGAGAGAAGAGCGTCTGGAAACAACAGATGAGCGCAGATGCTCTGCTCAAACTTTTGAAGAAACACTTCCCCGACTTTCCTGTGCTCAGAGAAACGTATAGGGAGATTATGGAGGATTCCATGGACATAGAGAACGCCTTGGATTTTCTTAAAAGGATTGTGAAAGATATTGAGGTAAAAATAGTGCATCTGCCTCATCCGAGCCCGTTCGCGTTGAACATGTATTTGGTCGGGGAGGAAGATGTCGTTCTGATGGAAGATAGGAGAAAAGTGCTCAAGATTTTGCATGAGATGATCCTGAGAAACATCGAAGGCAAATTCACTTAGCCCAAAACGGATTCTGCTTTCTCTTTATCTCCAAAAACTCCTTAAATGCCTCTTTGGCATTCTCGCTAAGAGTGTCCATGAGCTCCCTCTCCAAAATCCTCGCGTGGTTTTCTGATATATCCACGTAAAGGATCTCATCTCCCTCAAGCTGACGCCCTATCGTGACTCCATCTATGGCCACTGCGAGTTCATCTCCTTCCTTCGCAACGCTGACGTTCTTTCCCTCCTTCTGCATGCTTCTTATAACTCCAACCGGAGTTCCATCCGGCTTGATTAGCTTCAGATCCTTCTTTATCTCTCCAGCCAAAACTCTGACACCGATTATCGCAGGCTTGCTTCTTCTGAATATGAACTCCTTCAACAACTTTATCTTTCCCGGCTTAATCAGCGCCTCGATCCTTTGCTTCTCTCTAAGCTGTCTAATTTCATCTCTCCACTTCACGTAGTTGTCAACGAGGGAGTATATAACCTGATCCTGAAATATCTTAACGTCGAACTTTTTCGCCTCTTCCTCAACACCCGGCAAAAGCTTAACGTTGAAGGCCAAAACGACCCTGTTAACCTCATCCTTATTTGCGGAAGCTTCAACGACATCCCTCTTATCCACATCTCCCACTTCAGCCTTCTTTATTGGAATTCCAGCGCTTTTAAGCTCGTTTATTAGTGCTTCGAGTGAGCCTAGGGTGTCTGTCTTCAGAACCACTCCCTCTTCATCCGTTCTGATTGCGATCTCCTCGTATTCCTTCCTAACCCTCTCTCTGAACTTCTTTATATCCTCATCGCTCTCAACCACTTCGAATTCGCTTCCGGCCAAGACCTTCTCAAGGTTCGGAGCGACTATCTTAACTCCAGCTGCAGCGGTAACCTTATCCACTCTCTTGAATTTGCTTTCAACTCTCATCTCCTTAGCTGGACGGGGTTTCAGAATCCCCCTGACTCTCGTAACGATAACATCATCTATTCCGGCGATGGCAATCTTATCTCCGACTTTCAGTGTTCCATCGTATAGAATTACATCGCAGGTAACACCCAATCCCTTTTCCTCTTTGACCTCCAAAATCGTTCCCTTAGCCTTCCCACCTACGTGCAACCTTAGCTGTTCCTCCAAATACTTCTGAGCCAAGCCAACAAGAACCATCAGCAGTTCTGGTATGCCTTCGCCGGTCACTGCGGAAGTTGGAATTATCGCAACGGTTCTCGTGAAATCCCTTATCCTGTCAAATCTGTCAGCGTTAAACCCATGCTCGTAGAGCTTTCCTATGAGCTCATATATTCTGTTCTCTAAATTCCTTTTCGCGTATTCATCCTGCTGAGCCCAGCTCTTCAAAAACGGTGCATCTTCGATGCTCTGCCATCCCGGAATCTTATCTATCTTGTTCGCAGCAACTACGAAAGGCGTTTTGAACGTCTTGAGGATCGAGACGGCCTCTTCAGTCTGAGGTTTGAACCCTTCGTTGATGTCAACGACGAGAATAGCCAAATCAGCTAAAGCCCCTCCTCTCTTCCTCAAATTAGTAAAGGCCCTGTGCCCGGGAGTATCTATGAAGAGTAAACCGGGAATCGTAACCTTAAACTTCTTCAAATAATCTTTACAAATCTTTTTTATAATATCAATTGGTATTTCCGTAGCTCCAATATGCTGAGTAATACCGCCCGCTTCTTTAGCCGTTACTCTCGTTCTCCTTATACGATCGAGTAGTGTTGTGTTGTGAACGATTATTCCATTTGCTACGAAGTTGTGCGTTGGAGTGGTTAGATCGTAGACGTAGCCGTCGTAATCGATCACCTCAACTCTTTCAACTTCAACAAACGCAACGTTGTCGATCAGATTTCTGACGTATTCAATCTGACGCAAATCGAACTCTTCGTTCTTCCAAACTTTGAGTGCTTCCCTACCTAAATCGGTCAGTTTGCCGTCTTCATCAATCAGGCCGTCGTCTTTGAAAGCTCTGATGTAGTTGGCGTCTTTAATCTTACCCTCCAAGACCGCTATCTTTCTATCCAAGTTCTTACAACCCTTTGATAAGACTTCCAAGAATTTTTTAACTACTTCGTAGCTGGGCATCTGACAGCTCTCGTATTTGGCGTAGAACGGTATGTGTCTGTTCAACTCGCTCTTAGTCAATCCGAACAAAATCCTCAACCTCTTAAGCTCGGACTGCAACGGATAGCGTTCGCTCTTCTTGCTCCTCTTAATGATCATCCTCAGAGATTCCGATTTACGCCTAATAGAGAATCCAATGTATTTAGCATAACTCTCAAGGTTTCTCCTGCCGGAGATCACCAGTAGAGTATATTTACGACTTTTGCCGTTGTATCTCTTGGTGATTTTGTATATTTTGGATAGAATTCCAAACCTCAGCAGAACTAAGGACAATTTCTTGATGAATTCGTGAGATGCACTTGAAACCTCAATCCTAACTGAACGCTCGTTTACCGTTGCGTCGGCATCGAAATATCCCCTGATGAATTCGGCTACAAGCTTTTTCGGTGCTATGAACAGCACCTGAGGAACTGTAATCGTATGCGACTTTCTTCTCTCTGGATAATCAAATACGAGCTTAATAAACCTGAAAAGAGCTTTCTTTGCCTTCTTAAATTCTATTTCATAGGAGGTATGACCCTTAACCCTCACGACCTCAACGCCCAATGTTTCGATGCGCTTAATCCTTTCAAAAATTTCTTCATCGTTGTTTGCAATCTTCGAAACGCTACCATCACCAAACAGAACTCCGGCCAAGTAGAATATAGCTTTCCACTCAGCGTAAGTTCTTGGGAATCTTAAATAGAACTGCGGCTTTCCGCAACGTTGCTTCCTTGAGCAGAACGCAAACTCCTTGATGTGATCGAAGAGGTCAAACTCCTTTACATCTTCAATTCTGAGGATATTTCTCCTAATCTTGTATTCTTTTTGAGAGGGAAGCTTGATACTTTTCAGCCTGTCTTCATCTATCCTGAATATTGCATCTTCGCCGAACTTCGAATAAACGTAGCTCAGAAATCTCTCAAACCTTTCGTTTCCAACTACCTTTTTCGGAACAGCTACGAAATCGCCAACTTTAAGCTCGCAAGCTTTTTTCCAGCCTAAGTTCGTCAAAAACGGATGTTCGGGTGTAACCGTAATGCTATGCCAGTTCTTGAGCTTAACTCTAAGCATATTCCCTTCATGCTTGAGTTTCCAGACGAACTGAGCTTTAAGCAATTTGCTCTTTGCGTCTCTGCTCAATCCCTGAACATTTAAGTTAAGAACCTTAATTTCGCATCCGTTTTCCTTGTGGATAACATTATCGGCGGAGTTGAACAGATCCCTCAAAGTTACCTCCCCGAACTCCGGATGGACGATGGTTTCCTCTGGCGCTAAACACTTACCGTGATCTACATGACCCAAAACGGCAACGATGGGTGTTCGAAGTGGTTTCTGCTCTTCTGACTTCTTTTTCGCCATTGCTACCACCGGAGAAAAGAAGTGAGTGGATGGGTTTAAAAAACTTTATTCGTAAAGCCAACCCTCGTCGATTCTCCTGTATTCGACGATCTCTTCAGGCTTAAAGAAGAGCGAGATCTCCCTTTCTGCAGATTCAAGCGAGTCAGATGCATGGATAACGTTTCTACCGATGTCCATTCCAAAGTCTCCTCTAATCGTTCCCGGCTGAGCTTCCTGCGGATTTGTGGCTCCTACAAGGGTTCTGACAACCTTAACTGCATTCTTTCCTTCCACTACTATCGCAACAACTGGAGCAGAGGTGATGTAGCTGACCAAGCTTTCGAAGAATGGCTTCTCCCTGTGTTCAGCGTAATGCTTCTCAGCCAATTCTTTACTTACGCTGAGCATCTTCATTGCCACGATTTTCAGTCCTTTCCTCTCAAGCCTTGAGATTATCTCGCCGATAAGCCCCCTCTGCACGGCGTCGGGCTTTATCATGACAAATGTCCTCTCCATGGTTGAGCCTCCCAACGGACGTTACTTCGTTCCGCCCTTAACGTAATACTTCGTCCACTTGAGCTTTCTTGGGTTTCTCTTCAGTTCAAGCATATTCTTCTCGCATTTCCTTGAGCAGAAGTATAGGATCTTGCCATCCTTCCTGACAACCATCTTGCCAGTTCCAGGCTCGATCTCGTAACCGCAGAACGAGCAGATCCTCTTCTCCATTCCAACCACCTCACTTCACCATCAGCTTCCTTGCCTCTCTTGCCGTTTCCTTGATCATTAGTATGTCTCCAACCCTTACCGGCCCAAGAACATTTCTCGTAATGATCCTTCCTTTGTTGGGCCCATCTAAAATCTTAACCTTGACCTGAGTGGCTTCGCCGTGCATTCCTGTCCTTCCTATTATCTCGATAACCTGAGCTGGAGCGATGTCCTCCTCTTCAGCCATGATATCACCTCCAAAGAAATAAATATAAAAAGGTTACTTCCTCAACCCGCTGAGCTTCTCTACGATCGCCTTCAGCTCCTTCTTAGCCTCCCCTTCATCTATTATGCATGCCGAAGCAGCTGCAACATCAATTCCAGCAGCTTTACCCAGTTCCTCCTTGCTCTTGACGTAGATGTATGGAATGTTCTTCTCCTCGCAGAGCAAAGGCAGGTGAGCTACGATTTCGGGTGGATCCACATCCATGGCGATGTAAACCAACTTGGCCAAGCCTCTTTCAACGGCTTTTGTCGTTTCGTTCGTTCCTTTCTTTATTTTCCCAGTCTCCCTTGCCTTTTCGAGCAGAGCTAAAGCTTCCTGCTGCAACTCCTCAGGAACCTCAAACCTTACGTATACCATCTACATCACCTCCTTCCCGTTCGTCATCATTCATCGGGCTTTAGCTAAAGGTGCAGTTGAGTATTTATACCTTTTTACCTAACTATCCATGCCCGGCATGGAAGTCGTAGACCTCTTCGCCGGAGCCGGAGGATTCAGCAGAGGGTTCGAGTTGGAAGGATTTAGGGTAGTTGTCGCTGTCGAGAACTTCAAGCCAGTTGCGGAAACTTACAAGACAAACTTTCCCGAAACTGAAGTCATAGTCAAGGATATAAAGCTCGTTACCGGCGAGGAGATCGAAAGGATATGTGGAGATGTGGAGATCTTGATAGGTTCTCCCCCATGCGAGCCCTTCACATCTGCAAACGTGAAGAGATTCCCGAAGCCTGAAGATAGGCTTTACGTCGATAAGAGAGGACAATTGACGTTACACTTCATAAGGCTCGTCAAGGAGCTGAAGCCAAAAATATTCATTATGGAGAACGTTCCAAAGATAATGGATCTCAAAAATGCTTTGACGAGAGAATTCAAGAAGACTGGCTACGATATTCACTTCAACTTGCTGAAGGCTGAAGATTTTGGAAATCCATCCAAGAGGACTAGAGTCTTCATCTCAAATATCAAGATTGAGCCTGAACCGACGAGAAAGAAGAAGATTGTCATAGATGCGATAGGAGATCTGCCAGAGCCAAATGGATCGATACCTAATCACGAAATTCTGCTTAAGATTCCGAAGAGTAAGCTTGAGAAGATCAGGAGATTGAGATGGGGACAAAGCTTGGTGAGGTTTGAAGGAGCCGATAAGATATGCACGAATTTTATGAGATTGCATCCATACAAGTTGGCCCCTACGGTGATGGGCAAGTCGAGGTTCATCCATCCGTTTGAGGATCGCTTTCTAACGGTTAGAGAACATGCGAGACTTATGGGCTTTCCAGACGATCATATCTTCTTGGGCGGGAAGAACGTTCAATATGACATGGTTGGAGAAGCCGTTCCAGTTCCTCTTGCCAGAGCTATAGCGAGGGAGATCAAAAAACTGTTGTAAATTAAGGTTTGTCTGTTAGACAACGTAAATCGCCGGCTTTCCGGGCATCGCGAGCTTTCTCTTCTCCTCAGGCACCTTGCTCTCGTCCAAGATAATCTTCACTCCGAGCTCCCTCTCCAAGAACTCCAAGTTGTTCTCGATGATCTCCCGTTCATTCAATTCGTCCATCACCGTGAACATCTCCCTGTCCTTGAATACCCTCTTTAGGAAGGCTGAGATATCCTTGGCCATTGTCCTAAATTGCTCGTTCTTCATGATCTCCGACATCGCCTGCTTCATGCTTTCAGCCCTCTCGGCGATCTTGAGCACTTCGATCTTCCAATCCTCAGCAAAAGCCACATAGACCTCTTTCGGCTTCTCGACGAACTTCATGACTTCTTTCACGTCCTCCATGAACCTCTTCAAGTAATCCTCCACAGCCTCAGCCTTCTCGTCCACCTTGCACTCATCGAACTCGGGATATCTCTCCAAGCTGATGAAGCTGTCGTGCTTCATGTGCCAGAGCTCCTCACAGATGTGCGGGATGAAAGGAGCAAGAAGCTTGAGCCAGTCGTCCAATATGATGACCAGATTATCTCCCCCTCTCCTCAGATACCATCTAACGTCGTTCATGACTTCGAAGAACGCAGAATTTACGGCCCTCCTCGTCTGTAGTTTTTCCATCGCATCCTTCGTCTCCTTTATCGCTTTCTGGAATCTGCTCATCAGCCATCTATCGAGCTGATCAATCTCCTTGGGTTCTTTCGTGTAGTGCTCCTTAACCAAGTTGAAGAATCTTCTCAGATGCCCAGCCAAAGCCTCTACATCCTTCTTTCTCCAATCCGCATCGCTGTCGTATTCTGAGGCGTGTAGAATGTATAGCCTTGTCACATCTGCTCCATTCTCCGCGACGGCTCTCTTCATCGTTAGCAAAGGCCCTTTACTCTTGCTCATCTTCTTTCCTTCTAAGCTGACGTAACCGTTGACAGCTATCGCCCTAGGCCAGTGCTCCTTCGGAAATATCGCGATGTGGTGGAAGAGGAAGAACAGCAAGTGATTAGCAACTAAATCCTTTCCGCTACTCCTCAAATCGACTGGATACCAGTATAAGAAATCCTTTCTGATCTGTTCGACCGTCTCGACATTCAATCCAGAAGATTGAGCAGCTTTTTCTGCATCTCCAAGGCCAAGAAGAACGTAGTCCAAAAATTCGGGCGTTACGTTCTCAGCTTTAAGCGATCCCTCGTTTATGAACTTCGCAAGGATGTAGTATGCCATGTATATCGTCGAATCTGAAAGACTTTCGATCAGCCATTCCTTGTCCCAAGGAATGCGAGTTCCCAATCCTTTTCTCCTCGCACAAGCCTTGTCCTTCAGCCACTCAATCTTATTTCTGAACTCCTCCTTGTAATAGTCGGGGATTATCGTCATCTCTTCGAGCCAGCTTAAAACCTTCGCTTTCCATTCTGGATTGGAGTAGTTGAGGAACCACTGATCCCTAACCACCTTAACGACGCACTTCGTCCCACACCTGCACACCACGGGTTTCTCGCTGAACTCGTAGAAGATGTCGCCAACGCCTAAATCGATTAGATCCTTCTGCAGAATATCCTTTATCTTCGAAACCTGCATCCCCGCATACTTGCCGGTCGTTTCAAGCAAAACGCCCTTGTGGAACTCCTTCTTATATACTATCTTCGTAGCTTTGTCAAGCAGATCCTTCTCGCTCTGACTCTTGATGCCAAGCTCCTTTGCAACATCAACAGCAGGAACCTCGTAGCTCTCTCCTTCGATTCTGATCAGAACTATCGGTTCAATTTCGATCAACCTTCTGTCGATCCCATATTGCCTAAGGATTTTCTCATCCCTCTTCAGATCCTCCAATGCGATGTAATCGTAGGGAGCATGAGCTGGAACGCTCATCACAACTCCGGTGGCGTTGTCAGTATCGACGAACTCAGCCGGCAAAATGGGAACGACTATTCTTCTCAAAACTTCGAACTTACCAACTTCCCCGTTCAAAGACTTCTTAAAGAGTTCAATGAGCTCTTTGGCAAGTTCTCCCTTAGTTATTTCCTCAACAACCTTCCTAAGCTTCCCATCATCGCTCAATCCTTCGAACCTCTTACCATCCTTCAGCAGATCCACGATCTCGTCTATCAGCATCCCAGCCAGTATAGGATTAACTACGAAGTCCCCAACGAAGTCGTTTGCATCCACTTCTTCAACGATCTCAACCTCCTTCTCTTGATACCTCAGCTTCTCACTTGCTTCCTTGCTCAAGAACCAAAGTTCCCCGTTCACCTTCGCCAAGACATACTTCGTAGGCTTAACCCAGATGTTCGTGACTCCGAAGATCGTCTCCGGCCTGAGCGTGGCGCAGGGGAATACGATCTTTCCGAACTTCTCGTGCCAAGAGTAGAGCTTTATGATCGTGAAATCTACAATCGTTGCTTCCTCTCCCATTAGAAGGTCGTGGTCTTCGACGGGATTCTCATCGTTCGGGCAATACCTCACCGGATGTGAGCCCCTAACGACCAATCCCTTCTCTTTAAGCTTCCAGAACTGCCACTCGATAAACCTCTGATAGGGCGGATCGGTTGTAGTGAACTTCCTCCTCCAGTCTATGGAGTATCCTATGTCCTTCAGAGCACTCTCAGCTTCCTTGGAGAAGTATTCGACGATCTTCTCCGGAGTGGTGAGAGTAAGCAGAACATCCTCCGGCACATCGTGATATTTGGTGTAGACCTCAATTGTTCGGGGATCCCTTTTCGCAATCAGCTCAGCCAAACCTATGATCGGAGTTCCGGTGACGTGGAAGCCCATCGGAAACAGGACGTTGAACCCACACATCCGCTTGAACCTCGCTACGGCATCTCCGATCGTGAAAGTTCTGCAATGTCCAACATGGAGATTACCGTTCAGATAAGGATAGGGGATCGTTATGAAGAACTTGGGTCTATCATCGGGATCAGATTCGAATATCTTAGCTTTATTCCATTCCTCCTGCCACTTCTTTTCGATTACCCTGAGCTCCTGAACGAAATCTTGCATAATTTTTGGCATCACGCTTCGTTTAAAAAGCTTTATCGTTAACGGCAAAAACTAAAAGCTAAAGGTTCAACGAGGAGCATGCCTTATGAAGACCTTAGGGAGTTCATCGAAAGGCTTGAGACTGAAGGTGAATTGGCAAGGATAAAGCACGAAGTCAGCCCGATCTTGGAGATGACAGAAATAACTGATAGAGCCGTGAAGGGTGAGGGAAAGGCTCTGCTCTTCGAGAATCCTAAGGGTTACGATATTCCCGTTTTGATGAACGCTTTTGGAACTGAGAGAAGAATGAAGTTAGCTTTGGAGGTAGAAAGATTTGAAGAGATAGGAGAAAGACTGATTGAGATAACAAAGTTTAAGCCTGAATCGTTCTTCGAAGGGTTGAAGGGTGTTGGAAAGCTCAAGGATATAGTCAGCTTCATGCCTAAAAAGGTCAGGAAAGGAGCTTGCAAAGATGTGATCATGGATAAACCGGATTTGAACAAGTTCCCAATTCTTCAGTGCTGGCCCAAGGATGGTGGGAGATTTATCACCCTGCCCGTCGTAATAACCAAAGATCCAGAGACGGGAGAGCTAAACGCTGGAATGTATAGGATGCAGGTTTTCGATGAAAGAACGACGGGCATGCACTGGCAGATTCACAAGCATGGAGCCTTGCACTTAAAGAAGCTCAAGGAAATGGGAGAAGACAAGCTGGAGGTTGCGGTTGCTATAGGTGTCGATCCGGCCATTCTCTACGCATCAACCGCTCCTCTACCTGAAAATCTCAGCGAGTTCGCGTTTGCGGGCTTCATAAGAAAGGAGAGAGTGAAGATGGTGGAGTGCGAGACCGTGGATTTGCTCGTTCCGGCAAACGCTGAAATAGTGCTTGAAGGATATGTGAAGGTGGACGAGCTCAGAATTGAGGGACCATTTGGAGATCATACCGGCTATTACACACCTCCAGAGCCCTATCCGGTCTTTCACATCACGTGCATAACTCATCGCGAGAATCCGATCTACCATGCAACGGTGGTAGGAAAACCTCCAATGGAGGACGCTTGGCTTGGGAAAGCGACTGAGAGAATATTTCTTCCTCTCATCAGGATGATCCATCCCGAAATCGTGGACATCAATCTGCCGGTTGAAGCTTGCTTCCACAACTTGGCAATAGTGTCGATAAAGAAAAGGTATCCGGGGCACGCGAAGAAGGTTATGTTTGCCTTGTGGAGCATGGGCATGCTCTCCTTAACGAAGATCGTGATAGTCGTGGACGATGACGTGAACGTTCACGATATGAGGGAGGTGATCTGGGCCGTGACGACGAGGTTTGATCCGGCTAAGGATGTAATCATCATTCCGGATTCTCCGATAGATGCTTTGGATCACGCAACCTACAAGCCGAGCTTGGGAGGGAAGCTTGGAATAGATGCAACGAAGAAGTGGAAGGAGGAAGGCTATGAGAGGGAGTGGCCCGAAGCCGTTGAGATGAGTGGAGACGTTAAGAGGAGAATCGATGCGATTTGGGATGACCTTAAGAGGTTGATATTCTGATTTTTCGTTTTGTTGTTTAACTTCTTAGACTCTTCAGCTGATCTCTCAGGCTCTTCTCGGCAGTCCACTCGTCAACGAATCCCATGATACCCCCAACAGCTTCGTCTCCGTTCAAAATGATCGTAGTCGGAAGAATTTCAACGTCGAACTTCTCTGCAAGTTCCGGATTTTTCTCAACATCCACGAACTCGAACTCGATCTCGGGAAACTTGGGCTTCAGTTTCTCAACTATCTTTTTGAAGTATGTGCAGTATGGACACCACCTGCTCACGAACACCAACGCTCTGAGCACGATCCTCGTTTGGCTATCGATAGATAAAGTTTTGTAGGTTTTATGTGAGATAACGGATATGCTACTAACGCTTGAGGAGGGAAAGATCGCGGTTAAGCTCGCGAGGAAGGCGATCGAAACATACTTAGCTGAAAGGAAGGTTATTCAAGACAGATTATCCGGAGTTTTCGAGCAGAAAAGAGGGGTGTTCACAACGTTAACCAAGCACGGCGAGCTGAGAGGTTGCATAGGATTCCCGTATCCGATAAAGAGGCTCGATGAAGCGATAATAGAATCTGCGATAGCAGCAGCTACGGAGGATCCAAGGTTCCCTCCAGTCCGGTTGGATGAGATGGATGAAATAATTGTAGAAGTTACGGTTTTAACTCCTCCAGAGAAGTTGAACGTAAAACCGATAGAACTGCCGAAGCACGTCGAAATCGGAAGACACGGACTCATGATCAAAAGAGGATTCTACTCAGGCCTTTTGCTCCCGCAGGTTGCGGTGGAGTTTGGATTCGATGCAGAAGAATTTTTAAGCCAGACTTGCATGAAGGCGGGACTTCCTCCGGACTGCTGGTTGATGGAAGGAACGGAAGTTTACAGATTCGAGGGTCAGATCTTCAAAGAGGTCGAACCGAAAGGAGAAGTGGTCGAAGTCGATCTCAAGTCTTGTCAGATTTGATGGGAAGAATCATCTCGTATCCGTATCCGGCTCGAACGAACTTAAACCCCAATTTTTTGAAGAAGTTTATTGCCTTTATGTTATCCTTCTCGGTTACTATCTTTATCCCTTCATATCCCATCGCTTTGCAATACTCTATCAAAAATTTGACCATAGCTGATCCGATTCCCTTCGACCTATATCCCTTTCGAACGTAGATGCAGAGGGACACTTCTTTATCGTTCAGCGGGCTTATAACAGCATGCCCCACAATCTTCCCGTCCAATTCGGCAACTATGGAAAATCCGTCCATCATGCACTTCAACCATACATCTACGTAATTGCTCGGAATGCACATGCAGATCTCGTCGCACTCAAGATACATGTCCCTAAGCCTCTTCCAGTCCGAATCCCTATACGGACGAATTTTTATGGCATCTCCGACTTTGTCTGAAAATGTGTAGGCATATTTCATGGCTGTAATATTAGGGTTGTCCTAAGACACATTTAACCCTTTTCCTCTCCTACATTGCAAAGCTATTGCAACACAATGCTCTTGCTATATATTAGCACGAAACCTTTAAGTTCAGACATAACATAATAATGAGCATGAACGTCAGAAAGCTCGATAGAAAGGGAAAGGAAGAAGAAGTTTGGAAGGAGTTTGAGACTTTCATAGCCGTTGACGATTGGTGGCTCGACGAATAACATCATTCCTTTAAAATCTCAACTATTCTGTTCTTAATCTTCTCAAAAGCTTCGATTTGGCATTTGAGTTCGAAAGGCGGTATGCCTTCCAGATCTGCCCTTATAAAGCATTCATCGAACGGGATTACACCCAGTATTGGATAGCATATTAAATCAAGAACGTTGCGATAAGCTTCCGAAAATTTGTTCACCACTACCGCAATTCTGTCTATCCCTATATCTCTCGCAAGCTTGTCGATTCTCTTTAGGGTTTCTATCGATCTAAGCCCGGGCTCAACAACAGCGATTAGCAGATCAACTCCTTTAGCCGTTCCCCTTCCGAGATGCTCGATTCCAGCTTCCATGTCGAGCAGAAGGACATCTTTCTCCTTAAATATCGCATGCCTGAGGATTGCTCTGAGAAATGCATTCTCCGGGCAGAAGCATCCCTCTCCTCCCTTCTCAATCGTTCCTAAAACGAGAACTCTGATTCCATGTTCATTTCGAACGGAATACTTCTCGAATATATCGTCCACTTTTGGATTGAGCTTGAACATCCCCATCGGAGCTACGACTCTCTGCTGAATGATGTCCTTGAGCTCGGAAAGCGGAGTTATCTTCTCCCTTATCCCCAAAACGAACGGGAGGTTTATTGATGAGTCACAATCGATAGCCGTAACTTTATAACCATCCCTCGCGAATAGATAGGCGAGCATTGCAGTAAGGGTTGTCTTTCCAACTCCTCCTTTCCCCGATACTGCAATCTTCATTTTTGCGGAGTTATGCGGATGGCTATGTTAAACTTTTGCTACCACCTCTCTCGCCAGAAAGATGGAACGAACAAAGCTAAGACAGTGTAGATCTCAAGCCTACCTATCCACATGTTTAGGGTGAGCAACAACTTGATAAAGTCCGGAAAGGTGGAGTAGGTTTCGCTCGCTCCAGCAAGTCCCATACCCGGACCAACGTTGCCCAAACACGCCGCAACGGCAGAAATCGATGTGAGAAAATCGTAACCAGACAACGCGAGGATGAGTGATGATATTGTGAATATGAGAACGTAAAGGATGAAGAACGCAACCACGCTCTCCACAACCTCTCTCTTTATAGTCCTTGCGCCCATCCTCACCGCCCTAACTGTTTTCGGCTCTGCAGATTTGAATATCTGAACGATAGCGTATTTGAGTAAAATATAGACCCTAATGACCTTGATACCTCCGCCAGTAGAGCCAGAACATCCGCCTACGAACATCAGGATCAAAAGGATCATCTTCACTCCATCGCTCCAAGCATCGAAGTCGAATGTGGTATAGCCGGTGGTCGTTATTATCGAAGCCACTTGGAAGAACGAGTATCTAAAGGAGTCGAACGGACTAAATGACGGAAGATTGTAGACCGCTATGATGGCGGTTGAGATAGCTATGATAGCAAGATATGTCAACAGTTCTGGATCTTTGGCAAATCTAAACTTCCCTCTCAGCAGATAGTAGTGAACGGTGAAGTTTGCACCACCGATTATAGCGAAGATCGCTATGACGAATTCGACGAGCGGATTTTTGAAGAATGCGATGCTTTTCGAGTGGGTTGAGAAACCTCCGGTGGATAAAGTTGTGAAAGCGTGGGTTACTGCATCGAAGAGCGGAACACCCAAGATCCAAAGCAGAATGATCTCTGCAAAGGTGAACAGAACGTAAATTCCGTATAGGATCATCGCCGTATCCCTTATTCTCGGTTTGAGCTTGCTTAGGGTTATACCGGGATATTCAGCCTGAAAGAGAACACCTTTGGCCATTATAGGGAATATCACCACGAAAAGCATTATTATTCCGATTCCGCCGAGCCACTGGGTCATAGCCCTCCAGAAGAGTATAGACATCGGCAACTCCTCGGGCTTATCGAATACCGACGCTCCGGTGGTCGTAAAGCCGGACATCGATTCGAAGAATCCATCCACGAAGCTCGACCCGTTGACGATATAGGGAACAGCACCAACGATCGAAATGAGAAGCCAACTCAGGCCGACTATTGCGAAGCTTTCCTTGTATCTGAGAAGTTCACTCTTCGGCTTCATTGAGAACAGAATCAAACCGCAAAGTAAGGATACAAGGGCAGAACAGATAAACGGTGTGACGGATTCATGGTAGTAGATCGCAACGATAATCGGAAGGATGAATATGGCTGAGAATCCCAAGAGTATCCTTCCGAGGAAGTTGAAGACTATCCGAGCGTTCATTTACGCTGGCAAAATGCCGTCTACTTAAATACTTTTTCGGCTTTCGAGCTCACATCCACATCTTACATGTATAATTGATATTTGTTAAAATGAAAAACAAAATGTTAAATAGCAAGCCGAAAGCTTTAACGAGAGTGAAGGTAACGATAGTCCTTCCAGCGTTCAACGAAGCCAAAAGGATAAGAAAAGCTGTAGAAGAGGTTAAACGCTGGATGGACAAAACGGGTTACGACTATGAAGTAATAATCGCGGAAGATGGCTCCACGGATGGAACAGACAAGATAGCCGCCGAACTCGCCAAGAAGGATCCGAAGATCAAGCATCTCCATTCGGATAAAAGGCTTGGAAGAGGAAAGGCCTTAGCTAGAGCATTCAAGCAGGCTGAAGGAGATGTGCTCGCCTATTTGGATGTCGATCTGTCGACGGACATGAAGCATCTAAAGGAACTCATAGATGCAATAATTAAGGAAGGCTACGATTTCGCAACCGGCTCGAGGCTGATGAAGGAAAGTCAAGCGGAAAGACCCTTCAAGAGAGATTTCGCATCTAAGGTTTACAACTTCCTCGTTAGGTTCATGCTTGGATCGAAGCTAAGAGATCACCAGTGCGGTTTTAAGGCGTTCAGGAAATCGGCTGTTCTGAGCTTGCTTGACGATGTGAAGGACGATCACTGGTTTTGGGACACGGAGATTTTGGTTTTAGCTCAGCGTAGAGGATTCAAAGTAAAGGAAATCCCAGTAAAGTGGAGACAGAGCGGGGAGACTAAGGTTCGATTCACGAAAGACGTTTTGTATATGTTTGCCCAAATTTTGAGGATGTGGATGGAGTCCAAGAGATCGAAGAAGTTCTTGGCCTTCTCAATCCTACTCTCCGTTGCTATACTTGTTTGCCTCGCACTCTGGAGCGGATTTGATCTTTCAATCTTGAGCAAAGCGGATTTGAGACTCGTTGCTTTGGCGTCTCTAATATACATAATTTCGTTCGTAATAAGGGGATACAGGTTTGAATATATCCTGTCGAAGTTGGGTTTTTCAGTCCCACTGGGATTCTGCGTTGAGGGTGTTGCGATAAGCCAGATGGCAAACGTCGTAATTCCTGCAAGAGTCGGTGATTTGGCAAGGGTTTACGTATTCAGGATGAAAGATATTCCCGTTTCCAAATCTCTGAGCGGACTCACGGTGGAGAGAGTGTTCGATCTTTTGATAGTCATATTGCTCGCGTTCGTTGCGATAATCGCGATGAACTGCTATAAACTCGTAACGACTCCGATCTACGCAGTTCTGTTTTTGATGCTGATTCTTGGAATCATGTTAGCACTCGCGAGAATGGAGAACGTAGTTGGCAGGATAATTAGAGATGCGGGAAAAGCGATGAGGAAAGGGTTTACAGTCGTAGCTTTAACAACTTTAGCAATTTGGCTAATAGATTCCCTCGTCTGCTACATAATTCTGCTAGCTTTCGGCATTTCGGATTTTGCGGTCGTGATCTTGGCCGTGTCGATTGCAAACATCGCCAAAGCGATCCCGATAACTCCGGGAGGAATAGGAACGTATGAAGCGGTGATGACAGGAATACTTGCGATGTCTGGAGTTGGCAGTGGGGTGGCTTTTGTCGTGTCCTTAATAGATCACACGATCAAGAACCTGATAACCGTAGCTTTAGGTGGGATTTCGTTAGCTTCGCTGAACATCAGGTTGAGCGACATAACCTGCGAGAGGTTGGAAAGCATCCAGTGATTGATATTAAAGGTATCCGATAAGATTTGAGGCATATAAGGGAATAATTAAAATATTAAAAAATCACTGCAAACCTATGCAGAACTGCTCGAACTTCTCATGATGAAGCAGATCTTCAGCCTTCCCCTCAAAGACCACTCTGCCACTTATTAGCATGTATGCTCTATCGCTGATCTCCAAAGCTCTCTTGACGTTCTGCTCCACAAGCAAAATCGTCAGTCCCAATCTGTCCCTAAGCTCTAAGATCTTTTGAAATATTATCTCCGCGAATTTCGGAGATAGCTGTGCTGTGGGCTCATCGAGCATGAGCAGTTCAGCTTTTCTGACCAAAGCAGTTGCAATGGCCAAGAACTGCCTCTCACCACCGCTTAAGGTTCCGGCTTTTCTCTTCATCTGATACTTGAGCTCTGGAAAAACTTCCAATGCTAAGTCGATCCTATCCTTCAGCTCGTCTCTCTCAAGCGTGTATCCGGCGATCTTCAGGTTCTCCTCCACAGTCAGGTTCACGAATACGTTGTCCGTCTGCGGGAGATAAGCTATGCCCATCTTCGTCTTATCGTGCGGGGGAACTTTCGTTATCTCCTCACCCTTAAAAACAACCCTTCCAGAGTATATCGTAGCCAAGCCAAAGATAGCTTTGAGCAGTGTCGATTTCCCGCTACCGTTAGGCCCGACTACGCACGTTATCTCCTTCTCGTTCACCTTCGTATCGACATCGAACAGTATATGCAGCTCCCTATAACCCGCGTTGAGCTTCTCAGTGCATAGCACCCAAATACACCTCGATAACCTTTGAATTGTTGATTATTTCCTCCCCTAAACCCTCAGCTATAACCTTACCGTTGGCCATAGCATAGACGTAATCGACGTATTTAAGTATTATGTCGAGCCTGTGTTCGACGATCAGGAAAGTTATGTCCCTCTTCTTTAGCTCCGTAAGCCTGCCCAAGATGTCGTGAGCTAAGGCCGGAGCTACTCCTGCAATCGGCTCGTCCATTATTATCAGCTTTGGATTTGTCATAAGAGCTCTCCCAACTTCTACGAGCTTGAGCTGTCCACCACTAAGTTTGAACGATTCCCTATCCCAAAGATGGTCGATCTTGAGGAACTCCAAGATTTTAAAAGCCTTCTCGACGAGTTCCTCTTCCTGCTTCAACCACTTGGAATACCTCATACTACTCAGAACACCCTCTCCAACGTGTCTCTCCGCAATGAGCAGATTCTCGAGAACCGTGAGCTTCTTTAAGGGTTGTGGAGTTTGAAATGTTCTGACGATTCCCAACTCGTAGATTTCATGGGGTGGCTTGTTCGTTATGTCTTCTCCCTCGAATATAACCCTGCCAGATGTCGCTTTGTAAAATCCAGAGATGACGTTGATGAGTGTTGACTTTCCGCTTCCGTTAGGGCCTATTATGAGCGTTATCGTCTTTTTCTTGACCTTGATGTTCACACCGTCGAGCGCTCTGAGTCCGTCAAAAAATTTGGAAAGGTTTTGGGTTTCGAGGACGATCATGTTCTCCTTCTCATCACGTATGCGATTCCTGCCAATCCTGCTATCGCCAGAATCGCTTCGAAGCCTGGCCCCTTCTCCTCCTTGGCTGGCGTTACCTCTTCGGCCGGAGTCTTCTCCTCAGCCGGCTTCTCCGCCTTAGGCGGTGTGGGCTTGTGGATCCACGTTATCGTTTCGTTCTTGTAGTGCCAGACTCCAGCCTTGCCCCACTCGCAGTTCTCCGTAACATACCAGATCGCATAGTCTCCACTCGCTCTGTCGTTCCACTCGTTGAGCTTGATGTAGCCCGTAACTGGCTCAACACCATAAACTCCCTTGCTGTAGTTCTCGGTAACTGCTGGAATAATCTCCGCCATGAGATCAGGATCATAGTTTCCACCAGTCTTGTTCATGACCTCGACGTATGCAAGACAGAGAACCCAAGCCGCATCGTAGGCATCGAGCGCATACTGGTATGGAGACTCTCCGTATCCTCTCTTCTGATACTCCTCCTTGAGCTCAGCATAGGCCGGCCCCTTCGAGTCGAAGAGCGTGCTGTAGAGTCCAACTCCGATCACCTTAGGCTTGTTCTTAGCGACATTCAAAACCTGATTGCTCTTTGCACAACCATCGCAACCGAACCACAGAACGTTGAAGAGCGGTGAGTCGTCTGGGATCTGAGACAGGAGGTTGGCTACTTCTTCATAGCTGAACGCCACGATCGCAATCTCGCTCGGCTTATACTTCTTGAGGAGATCGTTAACATCGTTCGTCATCTTCTGGATGTATGGTGTAAAGTCCGCGGTGTTCTGGTCGTATGGGATGACATCCTTTATCTCTATGCTGTAGTTCTCGAGTCTTGGCTTTATACACTCGTATAGACCCTTACCCCAAGCGTTACCGACGTAGAGTATCACGACCGCCTTTATTCCGACATTCTCGAGCTCATCAGCGATGGCCTTCGTCTGGAAGTCATCCGTCGCAACAAACCTAAATATGAACTTCTTGTCAGATGGCTTCGTGCAACCGATCAGCGGAGGAATAGCAGTCGAAGACGGCGAGATTATTATTATCTTGTTCGACGTTACGTAGTCCTTTATGTTCGATACCTCTCCACTGCCCATCGGTCCGATTATCAGGTTTATTCCCTTCGAATATAGCGTTTGAACCTTCTGAAGGGCTATCGTCGGATTGACTTGCGTATCTTCGAACTCGAACGTCACCTTATAAGGCAGGCTGTGGTTCGCGAAGTATTCGTCGATCTTCTCTTCAGCAATGCTCAAGGTCTTCTTTATGTCGTTTCCGTATGTTGACAATGGGCCGGAGAGATCACACAGCACTCCGATCTTTATCGTCTTAACCTCTTCGGCCGAAGCTATTGCTGGAGCTAAGATAATTGCTAACAATAGGCAAACCAACACCCTCTTGTGCATATCAGCTTGATACCATTAAAATTTTAAAGCTTTTCTTTAAGACCTCGGTAGCATGGGCGTAGTAGAGGGTGCATTGATATACTCCAACCTCCTGGCTCTGCTCGCTTTAGGGTTGACGCTGACTTACATGACCACAGCCGTCCCGAACTTCGCTCAAGGATCTTTTGCGGTGTTAGGCTCCTACGTAGCACTGACGATGTGGAAGATCTGGGGTTTCCATCCGTATCAGTCGCTTCCCATAGCATTCGTCTTGGGTGGTCTATTAGGTGCTGGGACTTATCTGATAGTCTTAAAACCGCTGATAAAGAGGGGAGCTAACGTAGTTACGCTGATGATAGCAACGTTAGCGTTGGATCTAATTTTGCTTGGATTTCGAGGGATATACTCTGGACTCCTAGGAAGCATCATAAAGCAACCGTGCGAGATGTTCATGTTTACTTATCTTGTCAAGACCGTTCTCGGTGTTCAAGATATTTTGCTCGTCTCGTTTGGTGTTATAGCCATAACTCTTATCGGTCTGTTTCTGCTCTTGTATAAAACCAAGTTCGGTATCGCTTTGAGAGCTTCCGTCGAGAATCCTATGCTATCTGAGATAATGGGCGTTGATGTTGAGAAGACGAGGCTGTTCTCCTGGTTTTTGTCCGGAGCTTTGGCCTCGATGGCCGGAGTCCTTTTGCCATTCAAGCAGGAGATTGTTCCTGCTACGGCAGAACTCATAATAGTCTCGATATTTGCATCGAGTATAGTTGGAGGTTTAAGCAGTATCGCCGGAGCCATCTTCGGAGGTTACATCGTCGGTATGTCCGAGTCTCTTGTGACATACACCCTATCTGTTCTGACCAACAATGCCGGCTTGTTGGTTTACGGTAAGGTCGTCTCGCTTGTTATAATCGTGATCACGTTGCTCGTGGCTCCGAGCGGTTTGGCTGGAATAAACTGGAGGAAGGTGATCAGATGGAAGTCTGGTCGCTGATACTGAACACCCTGCTTTGGTTCGGATTGTATGTTATAGTTTCGTTGAGCTTGAACGTGGAATACGGCTACTGTGGAATCCCAAACTTCGGCAAAGCCCTTTCGGTGATAATCGGTGCTGTAGTGGTTGGAGGGATCGTCACGAGGATCCTAATGGTGGCAATGGGCGTTCATGGAGATATAGTTGTGGGTAGCTCCGCTGTAAGTGGAGAGATAAACAACATCGTTCAGAGCAACCCAGCTTACGGCATAGCTCTGTTCGTTCTTTGTCTTCTTTTGGCCATGATAATCGGAACGATAGTCGGGGCTCTCTTCATCCTTCCGAGTGCGAGGCTTAAGGAGGATTACCTCGCAATAACACTGCTCGCCATTGCGGAAACATTCACGATGGTCTGCTACTACAATCCGGCGATAGTTGGAAGCTACTACGGAGTTTCTGTGCCGAACCTCTTTGCATTCGTTCCAAGTTCGATGAGGTATTCTTTCTTGGTGGGAGTAGTTCTGTTGCTTGCCCTTTTGGTTTACGTTATTCTAAACAGGATAGTGAACACGCCATACGGAAGACTACTAAAGGCTGTGAGGGAGAACGAGGATGTCATGAAAGCTTATGGTAGAAACGTAATGGTGATCAGGATAAAGACGATGGCATTGGGTTCTGGAATCGCATCCATCGCCGGTGTTCTCCTCACATTCTACACACTGAGAGTCCAGCCGGACTCGTTCCTAAACTACGGTAGAACATTCTGGACATTCTTTCCGTTCCTAATCATACTGCTGGGAGGTGCTGGAAATAACAGAGGTGTGGTGTTGGGAGCTTTCATATTCGCAACGCTTTGGGAGCTGGTTGATTTCTACAAGGGCAACATAGTTTCGGCGTTGCATTTGCCGGTTGAGGCCGTCTGGCTCGAATACATTCTTTTCGGTGTTCTCATGCTTCTGATACTGTTCTACAAGCCCGAAGGATTGATCCCAGAAAAACCAATTATGACAGAGCCTATAAAGAGGAAGGCTAAAAAATTAAAGTCCTAGAAATCTATTTCCATCTTTTAGAAGGAAGAACGTGTGTTCCGGAGTCCAGATAACGCCAATCAAATCGTAATCCTTAGCCCCTCTAACCTTCATCGGCTTTTGGGGATAGAATATTCCTATCTGGGTCCATCCTTCTTCATTCTCAACGAGGACAACGTATTTCCTTTCGGTCTTTCTGATTATACAGCCACGCCTTTCGATTCCAAAATAGTTGGCGTAGCCCGTGTAATGCTCACTACCATCCTTCTGAAAGAGCAGAAAATCTGAGATTTTCAAGCCCATAGCTAATATCTGCCACGGTCAATATAAGGTTTTGGTTTAAAAAATTGAAAGGGTTGCGGGCGGGGTATTGATATGTTGTTAACATCAACATTTAAATTTTTTGAATTATTTCGAAATATTATTAAGATTTACATTTGGTAATACAAATAAATATACAAAAATGTTCAAAAAATAATATCTGATCTGTATATCATAAGATATAAATATTTTTACCCTTAACCTGTAGCATATGGCCAAGGAGAACAAGAAAGACGTAATCATATCGTTGAGGGTTCCTGAAAGGTTAAAGGAGGAAATGAGCAAGATAGAAATAAATTGGAGTGAATACTTGCGTAAGGCTATTGAAGATAAGATATGCAAGGAAAGAATGAAGAAGATATGGAGTGAGATCGAAGATCTGAAGGATAGATTTGCTGAGGGAGCGTAATTATGATCATTGACTCCTCAATTATCTTAAATTGGCTTATCAAAGGAGGAGAATTTGAAAAAGAGTGTTTAAAGCTCAGAGAAGAGTTCGAAAAGGGAAGCATAAGCTTGAAGGTTCCGGATGTTGTGATCTACGACGTATGCGCAAAGCTCGCAGATAGCGACATACCAACGGACATAGCATCGAAGCTCGTCCATCTGGCGTCGGAATATCTCAATTACATCTCCGTAAAGTTAGAAGGCCACATGCTCGCGGAAGTCGTTAAGGTTTGTAGGAATTTTGGGATCGATTTTGCCGTAGCTTCTTGTGTTGTCCTTTCGGATAACATCGGAGAGATATACGTTACCGCAGACAAGAAGATATACAGCACTTTAGTTAAGTTGGGAGTCAAGGTATCTCACATACGAGATATATTTTAAAGATCTGCTAAGCTTCCGTTTTTAATCCTAAACCTTCCAAACTCCTTTAGATTATCGGTAAATGTCCATTCAACGCTTACAACGTAGTGTAGGTCGTCGATCATGGAGTCCTGCTCAATTCTAACTATTATATCGTATAGCTCGTTGATGAGCGAATCCATAGTTCTCTCACCCGACTTAAAGCCGATGAGGGTTATGTCGCTCGGAAGTATGCTGAATATTTCGAGTATCTCCCTTACATCACCTAAGAGCTCGAAGAAGAATCCCATGCTTGCGTGCATGATTAAAACGTCATCTCTACTCAGTCCTTCTAAACATCGAACGAGCTCGCAACATTCTTCAAGCGGATTTCCCTGCTCTACAAAAGCAAAGAGGTTACCAAACTTACATTCAAGCCTCTTTCCCACCTTTATCACGTTCAATTCGCGAATTATCGGATTTAGCTCGGGAAACTTTACGAGGATGTTTTCAATAAATCTCATGAATTTTCTATATAATGCTTCTGAATAAAGAATTATAAATATTCTTTTGTCTGAAAAGTATGGCAATATTATCTGCGCTAAAATCGCATCCCTAACGAACGGTTGTTTGCAAACTATCCTTGTCCTCATACCGTTCAGAGTTGGTAAGATCTTTGCGAATACAGTTGACATACGATATGCTCAGTTCGACACATCTGCTTATAAAAATTTCCTACATGTAATTTCTATGTATTTTGTTTTGTAATACTTTCTGTATAACTTCTGAAAAAGATTGTTTAATCAGTAAAAGCATATTCGAACGTTAGACATGCAATCACAAACATCATAATGCTGAATCCGGATATGAGCGCAAGCGGACTCGTGATTCCTACAATATCGCCCGAGATCGCCTTTCTAACGGCTAAGATCGTGGATGTTATTATAGGAAAAACTACGGGAAATATTAAAACTGGAAGAAGCATCTCCCTCATTTTAGACTTTATAACCAAGATCGATAGTGAAGAGACAACTATAACGAAGCCCAAGTTTCCAAGCGTTATGGATAGGATCATCAGAGGTGGATTTGCAACATCCAAGTTGAACAACCCGACGAATATCGGTAAGACTATGACTTCGATCATAATCATCAGAACGAGATTGTATATTATCTTTCCGATCAGAACGCTCGTTGGGGCGATGGGTGATATCTTAAGACCGTCGAGCGTTTCCGTCTCCACCTCCCTCAGAAAAGCTCTACTATATCCGAGCATTCCCACAAACAGGAATACGAGCCAAAGCAGTGAAGGAGCGGTTCTCTCAGCAAGGCTCACCGGGATCGAGACCGAGAACATCATAGAAGTTATGAGTGCAAAGAGGATCATGAGGTTAAGAGTTCCCTTCGTCCTGAACTCGATTCTGAGATCTTTCTTAGCGATCTCAAACGCTTTCATAGACGACCCTCAGATACAATTCCTCAAGGTCACTTTTGATCTCCCCAAAGTGGACGAGTCTTCCCTTGCAGATTATCGCAACCTTATCGCATATCTCCTCTGCTTCCCTAACGTTGTGTGTGGTGAACAGGATCGTCTTCTCCCTTCCAACTTCAGAGATGAACTCCATGAGCTCCTTCTGCCCCTCTATGTCCAATCCAGCCGTAGGTTCATCTAAAATTAGAAGAGGAGGATCGTGCAGAATCGCTCTGGCTATCGAAAGCCTCTGCTTCATCCCTCTTGAGAAGTTCCTGACAAGATCGTGTTTTCTATCCTTCAGTCCAAAGAATTCCAAGAGCTCATCTATTTTGTTTTCATCCGCATCATAAAGCTTGCAATAAAATTGAAGATTCTCGTAAGCCGTGAGATCGTCGTATAGGAAAGTGTTATGAGATACAATGCCCATCATCCTTTTAACTCCGTAGTTCTTCCAAGGGCTCTCGCCGAAAACCTTTACGATTCCTTTGGTGGGCTTAAGCAGGCCACTTATCAGCTTAACTATCGTCGTCTTTCCCGCTCCGTTCGGGCCAAGCAGAGCAACGGATTCCTTCTCTTCTATCGCCAAGCTAATCCCATCCAAAGCCTTAAAGTTTCCGAATCTCTTTACGACATCTTTGAGCTCTACCGCTCTCATATAACTCTGCTGAGGTAGCTGAATATTATGTTCATCAGCTCATCCTTGCTTAGAGTCTTCTGCCCAGCTCCCTGAGCTATTTTTGGTTTTCCTCCTCCGCTCCCCTTTATGTGTCTTCCTATCTCCTTCATAAGCTCTCTCGCATCTACCCTCTCAACACCGCTAAACGTTACAACCCGAACCTTCCCCTCTGGACTCATCAAGCATCCTACACATCCCTTATCAGCTAAAACTTCGCCAAGCTTTATGAGCTCCCTCATGTCCGCATTGATCACTTCTGCAACGACCTTTATCGAGTCGAACTCTTCGGCTTTAGCTATCAACATCTCCGCTTTCAGCTTTGCTATTTCTTCCTTAAGCTTCTCTACCTCCTTTCCCCTTTCCTTCCACTCCTCGAAGAATCTCTCAACAGTCTGAGGAAGCTTCGCAGGCTCGACTCTCAAGATATCGCTCGCTCTTCTGAGCAAACTCTCTTGCTGAGCGATGTAATCTAAGGCAGCCTCTCCAGCACAGAACTCAAACCTTATGACACCATCCTGAATCGACTCAACCTTCGTGATTTTGATCAGTCCTATCTCGCCTGTGCTATTGCAATGAGTTCCACCGCAAGCTTGAACATCATCTCCAACTCTCACAATCCTTATTTCCCTTCCCGGCGGGACTCCTCCTTGGTATAGCCTAAAGCCGTATATCTTCTCAGCCTTAATTCTGTCCATCCACTCCCAGCTGATCGGCTTATTAGCAAGGACTTCGGCGTTCGCAAGCTTCTCAATCTCCCTAATTTCCTCCTCACTCGGTCTCTTGTAGTGGGTGATATCCAACCTCGCCTTGGCAAACTCCTTCCTCGCTCCAGCCTGCCAGACGTGAGCTCCAAGTTTGTTCCTCAGAACGTGCAGAAGGATGTGCGTTGCAGAGTGATGTCTCGTGTGCCTCAGTCTTCTCTCGGCATTGATGATTCCCTTCACTTTTACTCCAACCTCGAACTTCGAAGGATCTTCAACCTTGTGCAGAACAACCCCGTCCTCTTCAAATACCGCTGTGACTCCTACTTTACTCCCATTCACGACAAGATGACCGGTGTCGTAATCTTGACCTCCGCTCTCTGGATAGAACGCAGAGCGATCCAAGATAACGAAATCTTTCTCAACACCCAAAACCTCCGCATCGAACTCGAACAGCTTGGGCTGATCGTAGTAGAGCTTCTCAGTCTTCGGATACTCCTTCTCCAGCAACTTCTCTTTCTTCTTCCTCTCAGCTTTTGCATGCCTGCTCGCAAGTTCAGCGTAGAAGTCTTTAGGCATCTCAACTTCAACACCTCTCTCTTCAGCGATCTTCACAACGAGCTCCGGTGGGATTCCATGTGAGTCATAGAACTCCACCAAATCATCCTTCCCTATCATCTTCTTTTTCTGAATAACTCTCTCAACGAGCTTTATACCCTTGGATATAGTCTTCCTATACCTCTCTTCTTCAAGCTCCAAGATTTCGTGAATTATCTCCATTGGAACCTCAAACTCGAAAACCTTGAGCAGTTTTCTATGCAGTTCAACTAAATCGAAGAGCGTAATGGTTAATTCGAGCTCTTCCGCAAGCCTAAGACTTCTCCTTATCATCAATCTCGCCAAATAGCCAGCCCCAGCGTTTGAAGGAACCAAGCCATCTCCGAGCATGAACAGAATTGCCCTCGTATGATCCGCCAAGGCATAAACCTTCTCCATTGGCACGACAATGTTCTCAAGCTGTTCCAAGCTTATTCCCAATTTGTCCGCCACTTTACTTCTCATCTCTAGGAGCTTCTCCCCCCTAAGCTCTCCCATTATTCCCGCAAGCTTCGAGCTTTCGGCGATTATCCTCTCAGCTTCTTCATCCCTCTCTGGTGCGTTACTGTTCTCGATTATGGCCTCAACGACCTCTGGAAATATGGCATCGTAAACCGTTGGAGTTCCCTGACTCGCCCAGACGAACCTCTCCAAGCCATAGCCAGTGTCTACAATGTAGTTCTCCATCTTTCTGAATCTCGCACCTTTCAGCTCGATGTCTCCGTTTTCATCCTCAACCAAGTTCATGAAAACGAGCGTAGCGAGCTCTATTCCCCCAACTATAGCCTCCAAGCAAGGTCCGGCATTTCCTCCTCCGACCCAAGGCTCCTCCTTGTAAACGATCTTCTCCTTGGGAACACCCAATTCCTCCAAAAGTTCCGTGCAATACTGAACCGTTTCGTTTTTCCAATAAACGTGCTGGTTGGGATAGTTAAAAGCGTGATGAGCCATCATCTCAAATAGCGTTAGGTGTCTGCCCGTTCTCCCAACAGAATCGAGGTCGTCCATCCTTATGCATGGCTGAGAAATCGTGAGCGGGTTGGCTGGTGGTGGTGCAATGCCTGAAGTGACGAACGGCTGGAAGTCTGCAATGGATGCTATCGTAAGATATATGTCGTCTCTCCACCTAGCAACGACCGGATACCTCCCAACTCTCGCATGCCCCCTCTTTTCGAAGAAGCTCAGATAAAATTCTCTCATCTCATCCAGCGTGAACTTCCGCTTGAAGATTGGATTTCCTATGAATTCGTAACTCCCGCAAGGGGGATCTCCGCAGATCTCTCTGCTTTCATCTGCAGTCCAGAAGTGCTTACCGCAAAGCGGACATCTCTTTCTAACGAAGCCGTTCTCCTTGAGAAACGTGATGTCCAAATACTCCTCGTCGAGCATCAAGCCATCTGAACCCTAAGATCTTTTAATACTTTTGGATATTGAATGAGCAGAACGGCCAAAAAGCGAACGATAAAAAATTAGGAAACTGGCTGAATTCCATACTCATCGAGAACGAGCTTGGCTTTGCCGGCTGGAGTCATGCACTGTGCCATGACCTCGCTCGCTATGTCGAGGATAGCCCTAACTGTAGCCTCCAAACCCTCAGCCTTCTTACAGATCTTTACGCAAAGGCGCTGAAGTGTTGGTGAGTAGCAGGCACACACGACACCACCTAATTTCTCAACCCTCCTCGCTATTATCTCTCCAGCAACGCCCCAATCGAAATCCTTCTCTTTCCCTTCTCTGTTCTCATACAACCTCAGCTCGATGGCATCTCCAGATTCGCACACAGAATACTTATACAACTCACTCAACTCCACGCACATGGTTATCACCAATGAAAATATACCAAATTGATATTTAAATTTATTTGAATAACAATCAAAAACTGATGTGACAAAGTCGTGAGATTAGCCAATTCTTTATAATGTAACGTTTTATTTACTTACATGAAGATAGGACTCATTTCGGACATCCACGGAAATCTAATAGCACTCGAAACGGTTCTCGACGAACTCAACCACTGCGACAAGATATACTGTGCCGGAGATGTGGTCGGCTACTATCCCTTTCCGAATGAGGTCATCGAAATATTCATCAAAGAAGAGATAGAGAGCGTAATGGGAAATCATGATTATGCCGTTGCGAACAACGACTTCTCAGGATTCAATCCATACGCCGAAGAAGCGGGAAGGTGGACGAGAAGACATATCAGAAAGGAATACTTAGAATGGCTGTCGAAGCTTCCGATAAAGATCGAAACTGAGTGGTTCAACATATATCACGGTGCTCCTGCTGAAGATGAAACAGCATTTGAGATCTACCTATTTCCCGAAGACCCGATCATCATCGATTTTGTGAGGATGTTCGAAAAGAATATCGTAGTTGGACATACTCACATCCAGTTCCTAAAGAACATCGACGGTCGCTTTTTCCTCAATCCCGGTAGTGTTGGACAGCCAAGAGATGGAGATCCTCGTTCAGCTTTCGCCATCTTCGACACCGAAAGCGGTAAGGCAATTCTGAGAAGGGTGGAATACGACATCGATGAGGTCTGCGATGCGGTGATGAAAGCTGGACTCCCAGAATTCCTATGCTTCAGACTATATGAAGGCATCTGAAAAACATTTTTTAATTTCCGGACCATCCGTAGTCTATGATTCAAATAATCGGTGCGGGAATCGCAGGAGCATCGCTCGCATACTACTTGAAGGATGATTTTGATGTGATTGTTTACGAAGCTCGGAGAGATGTCGGGCTTAAGCCGTGCGCATGTGGTGTCCTTAGGGAAGTCGAAGAATACCTCAAAATTCCCAAGGATGTTATTCTGAACGAGATAAAAAGGTGCGAGATATATCTCGATGGTTCGAAGATAGGAGAGAACTCGGCAGACCCGCTTGGATACATAATCGATAAGAAGGCTTTAATCAAATGGCTACTTGAGGGTGTAGATGTTGAACTTCGAAGGAAGGTCAAGCCAGAAGATCTCCCGAAAGGGTTGAAGGTCGTAGCTACGGGGCACTATTTCCACAAGAGTGACAAGATGCTCGCCCTCCAATATCTCGTTCGCAACTTAGAAGTTGAGAGTGATGTCATGAAACTGTTCTGGACGAGAGACTTCGTAGGATACTACTGGATATTCCCATACGGAGATCTCGCAAACGTTGGAGTGGGTGGATTTCTGAGCTACAAAGAGCTCAAATCTCTTTTGGATAGGTTCGTGGACAGATTGAACTGTGATGTCGTGAAGAAGGGATCAGCATTCATATACGTGGGTGGAATTAAAGATGAGCTATACTCCAAAGAAGACTACTACGTGATAGGCGAGGCGTTGGGAGCTGTTTATCCAATAACCTGCGAAGGTATAAGGCCTTCGATAGCCTCAGCCTACTCTTTGGCGACGGCGATAAGGGAAGGAGGAAATTTTAAAGAGGAATTCGAAAAAACACAAATTCCCCAGCAGATTCAACTCCAGCGAAAGGCTTTGGATATACTCGTGGAATCTCCTCCCGAGCTGAGGGCCAAATACATAAGGATGATGTTCGAAGGTTGATCAGCGCTCTCTCTTCAACTCCTCTATTCTCTTTCTGATCATCCTAAGCTCTTCCTCCAAGAATTTCTCCATCTCCTCAAGCATTCTCAGCTCTTCCTCTTTGCTCAGATCAAACTGTTCAGGCTGAGCGAAGAACCACCAGCACCTGCCTCTTCCGAACTTCCAGCCCGGCCTTTCCCAAGGTGGGAGATGACTCCAAGGCCCAAATCCGGGATACTTCTTCCACCTCCACCACATACACATCACCTCAATATCAATACTTCAATATCTTCTCTATCTGAGGAGCAACCTTCTTACCAACGATCCTGCAAGCGTCTGGCGGGGCTTCGCCATTGGCTATCGCAATTGCACACTCGTAACAGCTATCGTATCCACAAGCACCGCAGTCTCTCTTGGGCAAGAGTTCGTAAATCAGCCGAACCTTTTCGTCTTCTATTTTTCTTGGAAAACCCACCGTAGGCAGTCTTATCGATGGCAACTGAAATCTGAACCATCCTCTGTTCCATCTGCACCTCATCCTTCTTCTTCTCATCCTACCTTTACCCATTCCTCTATCTTTACCCCACACAATAATGAATATATATTCAAAAGTATTTGAATTTTTCGGTTCGCCTAAAGGTGCTGACCCTTTAACAGAAAGATTTATATGGGGTAGTAATAATTTACTACATTATGGATTTAAGGGAGAAGTTAGAGGGATTAGAGAAGATAGCGTTAGAATCTGGATTATTTAAGAGATATA
>Ga0256842_1000177_pt1 | contig 55488 bp, 62 predicted proteins | sample 4559240metaG_FD_185973 | JGI IMG/M metagenome (GOLD analysis project Ga0256842, IMG submission 185973) | Hydrothermal vent microbial communities from Guaymas Basin, Mexico - 4559-240 | ecosystem: Environmental > Aquatic > Marine > Hydrothermal vents | place: Mexico: Guaymas Basin | collected... | reverse complement strand
ATATACCTTAGAGTGGAACGGCCTAAGCTGCTATGCGTCTTTCGAGAAGCCTAGGGTAGACCTAATAGTGATGTACTCCACGTCGATACCCTACCTGACAGTATACTATAAGTATGGTAACAGTTACTACGAATACACGGACAATTACATATTCCAGGACTGGATGATTACAGGATCACCTTACTATGGAGGATAAGCAAGTAAAAACAAAATGCTTTTTAAACACATCACCTAAAGCCACTCTTCAACTTCCATAATTGCTTCCGCTCGAATCTCTTTACTTTAATATCCTTCAATACTATAATGTTACATGGTGCTTCCGTAATGAGTGACAAGGAATGCAGGGTTTTCTACAAAGTCTCAGATCCTTCAAAAGCATCGGAGGGGCTTTCCCGATATAAGAAGTACGTGGACGGATTAGCTTTCGACGAAGAAAACATAGGTGCTCTCAAGGATCTCTTAAGTATTGCAGAGAAAATCTACGGCGATAAATGTGAAATATTATTAATGGAATCAAAAGAAACCCTTGTGTACGCTCTAAACACCCTAGGTAAGAGTAAATCTAGAATACTCATAGCCCTTAATGAGTTGAAAGACCTTGCCGAACTTAGGCAGGTATACGGAAACTACAAAAACATGGAGTTCGGTGTACGCGTTACTAAACCAACACTGAATTTAATGCATCTTGCGAGGCAGGGCATTAAATTCGTAGTGATACCGCCGACTTTAATAAGAGGAAGATTAATTAGCGAGGCGAAGGCGCGGAAAATCAGCGTTATTGCGCATCCTGTGAACGATGTTGCTACTTACGTGAAGCTTCTTGAATTAGGCGTAAGCGCCGTAGTAACCACGAACCCTGCAGTAAAGAGAGGAGCCAAGAAATTACTCAGGCTGTAATTATCAGCTACCCCTAATGCTCATCACCGGTCAGGGGGCATGACTCTCATCAATACCTTTAACCCTACTTAACATTGGTCGCTGACGCCTAAAACAATTTTCTATACGTTAGTCAGAGCTTAGAGTCTTCAGTAAGGTGTGTCTTAGTTTGCTTCCATTAGCTTGCGTTAATTCCGCAAGGTTTTTCAGAGGAATTATAAAGTATAGCTCTTCTCCCTCTAGTATATAGTCCCACCCAAGCTTCTGTATCCATGAACCCTCGCTACACTTAGTTAGCATACTCACAACTTCCTCCATTTTGGCAAACCCTGAGGAGGGGTCATGACAACGCATGAATGCCCTTAGTGAGACCTTTATTTTATTTTGGCCTGTTAGCGAGGCTATCTTAAGGGTGCGCACGGCATTTGACCGTAAGTAGCAGAGTAATGCGTTAATGAATGCCTGTGTTGCTCTCCTGCATAGCTCGCTACTCATATCTTGCTACCCGTGATTAAGGCATATAGAAAGTATATTAATGGAGTGACATATGATTCCACAATCGCTGCGATTAACAGTAAGATGAATATTAATTTGAACTTACTTAGAGCGTATTTAAATGCCTCAAGAGGCGCGCCTCTTTTGAGTAGAGCCTTCTTTACGAACTCAACACCTACTTTCAAGCCCAGAATGGCTGAGTATAGTATCGCCGACAATTCAATTATGCCGTGCGGTAGCAGCAATATGATATTCCTAGCGACGTCGCCGTAAGTCGCTATGGATCCTACTATGAATCCATTAAACCAAGCTATTCCTAGGGGTGCTAGTAGCGTAACACCAAGTAGTAGGTTAACTATAGCTACTCTCAAGTTATTATAGAATATAACGAACGGTAATGAAAGGAACGTTTTAACGGGGTTTTCCTTAACGAAGTCAGATACCGGTGCCAGTACCTCTTTCGTAGAGGAGGATACGCTCGACTTGTAATCAGGTGGTAGTAAAGCACCATAGAATATGGCGAGTGCAAACACAGTTAGCACTACTATTGCCTCGACCTTCAATGATGGAACCCTACATATAGATAGTCCTTGCCCTATATAGGGTTACGTTTAGGAAACGAAGATAAGTTCAGGAATAAAGACATACGTAGCTCTGGAGCTCCAAGCTAACAAATACTAAAGTTAATCGCTAGCGAGGTGATGATAGTTGCTACGAGTAATTCGGAGAGCCGGGACCGTCAGGATGGAGAGGTACCTGGCTAAGTACACCATTGAATGGTTTAGGGAGAAATATGGTAGGTTCACGCCAGCACAGCTGATGGCCATACCTAGGATCAAGAAGGGTGAAAACGTACTAATATCATCACCCACCGGTACAGGGAAGACGCTCGCTGCTTTCCTCGCATTAATTGATGAGCTGTATAGACTGGGTGAGCAGGGAAAACTTAAGGAGAAAGTATATGTTCTCTACGTCTCCCCCCTGAGAGCACTGAACAACGATATGAGGAAGAACCTAATACCACCGATTCTGGGAATCCGGGAGAAAGCAAAGGAGCTAGGGATAGAGTTACCTGAAATAAGTGTGGGTGTTAGAACAAGCGACACCACGCCCTCAGAACGGCAAAGGATGTTGCGTCACCCTCCCCACGTACTCATAACTACACCCGAATCACTAGCAATAATAATAACGGCTCCTAAATTCAGAGAGAAACTCAGGAGCGTTAGGTGGGTAATAGTAGATGAGATTCATGAACTAGCGTCCAGTAAGAGAGGCGCTCACCTGAGCCTAAGCCTTGAAAGGCTTGAGGAGTTGGTTGAGAGCAGGATACAGAGGATAGGTTTAAGCGCAACCATATCACCCCTCGAAGTTGTCGCGCAGTTCCTCGTAGGTTATGGGGACAATGGAAAGCCTAGAGACTGCACAGTCATTGATGCGAGATTCGTAAAGCCCATGAGAGTTAAGGTACTATGCCCTAAGATAGATATAGTGAGGGCCTCAGCAGCAGAAATAAATGAGGCCATATACGACCTACTTAAGAAGATAATTAGCAAGCATAGGACGACGTTGATATTCACGAACACACGGAGCGCCACCGAGAGAGTAGTTTACAAGTTAAAGAAGGTACTAAGTAGTGAGGGTGTCGCTAACGCGGATGACATAGAGGCGCATCACAGCTCATTAAGTAGGGATGTCAGGCTCGGGGTTGAGGACAGACTTAAGCGGGGTGAACTGAAGGCAGTAGTCTGTTCATCAAGCCTCGAACTTGGTATTGACATAGGCTATATAGACGCCGTCGTACTACTCAGTAGTCCAAAAAGCGTCACTCGACTAATTCAACGCGTAGGAAGATCAGGGCATAACGTAAGCGACGTAAGTAAGGGCTACGTAATAGCGGTGGACAGGGACGACCTAATAGAGGACACGGTGCTTGCCAAGCTCGCGGTAGAGAGGAAGCTAGACAGAATAAGAATCCCCGAGAAACCACTCGACATGCTAGCTCAACACATAGTAGGTATGTCGCTCGAAAAGAAGTGGAATATAAAGGATGCCTACCGGGTCGTGAAGAGGTCATTTAACTTCAGGAACTTAACGTTCGATGAGTTCATGCGTGTACTAAGGTTCCTCGCAGGCAGGTACGAAGCTTCATTCACAGGTCTTGCTGTTTACTCTAAGATATGGTTGGACGAACTCGAGGGTGTTTTCGGCAGGAAGAAGTCAGCTAGGATGATATATTACCTGAACTCAGGCGCGATACCGGATGAGGCCAAAATAAAGGTGCTTCTAGAGGGTCGCTGGTATGTTGGGAATCTAGATGAAGGATTCGTCGAGTACCTAGAGCCCGGAGATATCTTCGTGCTTGGAGGGAGAACGTATCAGTATGTGAGGTCAGAGGGAATGAAAATAATAGTGAAGCGAGCCGATAATCAGAGACCCACAGTACCAAGCTGGTTTTCCGAGATGCTCCCGCTTTCCTTCGATTCAGCCTTAGAAATAGGTAGGTTCCGGGGATACGTGAGAGATTTAATCGTTAAGCTAGGCTATGAAGAAGCAGTAAACATTGTCTCAAAACAATATAAGCTAACGAAACATGCTGCAGCTCAGATAGTGGGTTATGTATGGGAGCAAATGAAGTACACCGGAGGAATAGTACCAACGAACAAAGAGTTAGCTATTGAGATATGGGAGGACCCGCAAGTAAACGGTACTGACGTAATCTTCCATTACCTTTTTGGAAGAAGGGTTAACGCAGCACTATCTAGAGCCTATGCCGCGGTGCTAAGTAGAATCGTCGAAGCTAACGTAAGAGTAACCGTAACTGACAACGGCTTCATGTTAACTGTCCCAAGCTACGCACACATAACTGAGAACGATGTAAGGGACTTATTGGGTAGTGTGAGGAGCTCTAACTTACGATTAATACTAAGGAAAGCTTTAAGGAGAAGCGAGATACTTAAGAGAAGGTTCAGACACGTTGCAGAGAGGTCATTCGCAATACTGAAAAACTATAAGGGCGTGGAGACCAATATTAACAGAAGACAACTCAATTCCGAGACCCTCTTACGTATTGTAGAGAAAATCCCCGGGTTCCCATTATTAGAAGAAGCATATAGAGAGGTGATGGAAGACCATATGAATGTAAGTGACGCTGAGAAGGTACTCCAGTGGATGGAAGAGGGAGACGTAAAGGTCACCATATTCAGAAGCTATGATGCTCCATCCCCCTTCGCGCACAATATAGTCGCACAAGGATACAGTGACGTAGTCCTCATGGAAGATCGTAAGAAGTTACTCCTCCGCCTCTATGAGGCAGTCATACGCAAGGTTCAGGGGTGAGAGGATGGAGGAGGAAAAGGTATTATTGGTTGCTGGAACAACAAAGGATTACGTAAATGGTAAGTTAAGGATAGGTGGCTCAGCCTACTACGCATTAACGGCACTATCACACATTGATGTCGAAACAATAGTGCTAACTAACTCGTCATTCTTAAGGAAGATTTGCGGTAAGCGAGGACGACACGTTATAATTACGTCGAACCCTGAATTTGATATTATATACGAGATAACACTACCCAGAGAAAGCGGTCAGAGAGATCTAAGGTTGCGCAGCGAGATCAAAGCCTTCTCAGACCTAATAAGTAAGGTCATCGACAACGGTGCCTTAGACAGTGTCAAATCAGCATTAATCTCGCCAGTAGCCCAAGAAATTACCGTCGACGATGTGATACTAATAGCTAAGCACGTACCGCATGTAATAGTTGATATTCAGGGCTTGGTACGCATGTTTGACCCTAAGGGACGGGTATGGATCGACCATAACTTAAGTCGCGAGGTAATTCGAAAGTTACGCAAGGAAGATATCGTAATAAGGGGTGAAATTTCAGAGTTTCCGCCGGAGTGTAGAGGGCCAGCCCTAGTTAGGTGCATTGAAGGTGGTAGGGCTCGAGCAGTGCAAACCATGGGTGAAGGGCCTATCTATGTTGCATACCCGGACGGGCGCTTATGCATAGCTAACGCGCTTGACCATGCCTATGGAGACGACATAGGGGCTGGAGACGTCTTCTCAAGCATTGTCGCACTGCATCTGCAGGGTCATGATCTTAAATACGCGGTTGCGACTGGAACAGCGGCATCCTTCTTGAGGATAGCTAGGTCAAGAATACCTTGGTTCTCCAGGAAGGAGCTCTACATATTAAGCAAGAAAGTTTTAGTATGGATGCGATGCTTACAGTAGGGAGTGGCTAACGCGTTTAGTGAGGTCTGAGGTAATGCGACTGATAAGCATAATAGTGCCTACCTATAATGAAAGAGACAACATTAAGGAACTCATCAAACGTATTGATGCCTCGCTAAGGAAGGAAGGCTTGAAGTACGAAGTGATAATAGTCGACGATAACTCCCCTGATGGGACAGCTGACGTCGCGGAAAGTCTAAGTTCCAAGTACCCGGTAAAAGTAGTGAGAAGGCCTGGCAAATTAGGTCTTTCTTCCGCGGTTATTGACGGATTCAGGATGGCTGAAGGCGACTTAATAGTTGTCATGGATGCGGACCTTCAGCACCCACCCGAGGTTATTCCGAAGCTTGTGAAGGCAGCAATGAATGGTTGTGACATAGTGATAGCATCCCGGTACGTTAAAGGAGGGTCAGTAGGGGAGTGGTCGGCACTACGGAAACTAATATCCAAGGGCGCAACGCTAATAGCTCGTATACTCTTACCTCAAAGCCGGAATGTAAAGGATCCCATGTCGGGCTTCTTCTTGTTCAAGCGTAGTGTCTTGGAAAGAGCTAATGGGTTAGATCCTAAAGGCTTCAAAATACTCCTGGAAGTCCTTGTAAAGGGGTGCTACAGAAGTGTCTGTGAAGTTCCGTTTAGATTTGGTCAGCGTTTCAAAGGTCAATCTAAGCTAGGTATGAAAGAAATAATTAACTACGTTATCCACGTCTTGACTCTCTCCCCTTCATACCTAAAGTTCGCTATCGTTGGAGGTGTAGGGACTATAGTGAACCTAGCTGTCCTCTACATGGAGAGGTACTTACTAGGCATACCGCACGTAATCGCTGCCCCCGTAGCGATTGAGATTTCAGTACTGAATAACTTTACACTAAACGATCTCTGGACCTTTAAAACTGCGAGGAAAGGCAGTTGGATCTCACGCCTAGCGAAGTTTCACGGATCAAGTGCGGCCGGTATTCTAACACAGATGGTTGTCTCGATAGGGATGTACGAATTTGTAGTGCATAACTCGATACTAGCACAACTACTAGGCATAATTGTAGGGTTCATACTGAACTACGTAATTAGTAAGAAATATGTATGGAAAAGCTGAGTATCGTGCAAGTAGTTGTGTTTTTGATATGGAGAGATCAGAAGTAATTCATGCCCGCTTCTCAAGCTTCATTACATGTTTTATGGCTTTTATTATCTGTTTGTGGCCAAGCGCACCTGCAGATTATGCTGTTGAGTATTTCTTTGGTCTTCTCTACGTAGCCTATGAATGCTGGACAGAACCCGCACGAAATCCGAACTTTTCTATGAACGCTTTTGGACCACTAAGGACTTACTAAGTTTTTCTAGTTTCTTTCTCTAGCCCATGGGTTCTGTAATTTTCTCTATGGCCTCGGGTATATTAATACTGGAAATCCATTACTTCCGATATTTTTAGCATCTCCTCTAACCTGAGTTCTTTATTCTTGAGTGCGCGTATGTTAGCCCGCAGGATTAGTATGGAGTGTGTCACCGAACTCCTTGGAAGTGTCTTGCTGGGGCTTCCCTTGTACCGCGCCCCCTTCAAAATTTTACTAGATTCTCTCTGTTAATAATGGGTTTTAATTAAAAATGTTTACAGAGATGTTCTCTAGCGAATAACTTCTACTTCCAGATTAGGGAATTTTTCCGTACTATGAGGTAAACATATTCAATTACCTAAAACAAGTTCTAAGCACACTATAACCTAAAAGCATTAGAGAAGTAATGTGTTGGATAGATACATTGAGGATTTCAACGAGGGACATAATAGAAAGGTATAGTTTAAATGCGGAGACCTATTGTGAGGAGGGTTCAGAACCTGAGAGAACCCGGGTAAGATTCTCGGACGTCTTACCCGAACTTCGTGAGGGAGGACCCAGATGTAGATCTCTATCAAGCCAATATCTTTACGCGCATCAGCTAGAAACATTAAGGGCGCTTGAAGAGGGTAAGAACGTAGTTTTAATATCCGGTACAGGCTCAGGGAAAACCGAGGCTTGGGTAATACACGCACTAACGACAAGGAAGAAAGTGCTTGCTATTTACCCGACGCTGGCTCTATCACGAGATCAAATACGCAGGATTAAGGAATACTATAATGCTATTGATACATCACATCACGTCGTCATTATCGATGCTCCGGAGTGTAAGCGTTTAGGGAGGGACGAAGTAAGGAGACGTACTAGGTCAGCGTCAATAGTGATAACAAATCCGGCGTTCCTGCTGAACGACTTGAAGAGAGCATCTGTAGATCTACACTCATCAGTACTAGCTGAATTCATGGGTAGTGTTGACATTATAGTTGTTGATGAATTAGATTTCTACGGGTCACATGGTGCTTCATTAATAGTGGCGATGATCGAAATCATCGCTAAGTTCCTACGTATGAGTAAAACAACCCCTCAAGTAGTCGTCCTGACAGCCACCTTAGGAAACCCTAAGGAATTCGCGAACATACTGGAGAATATTACCGGTCGCCCAACGAAGGTTATTCACGGAAAACCATTCAAGCTAAAGAACTGCGTGTATGTTATTCTAGGTAAGGATCTTGAGAAACTAAGGGAGAGGCTACTGGGATTAACTAGGGGCACACGCTTCTTCAAGCGTTACCGCGAATGGCTTGAGGATCCAGAACTCTTCCACAGAAATGCGCATATCTTAGTTAAGGAAGCCCGCCGCTATGGAATCAACGTAAGTATACCGTATTTCGACCCAGCGGAAATACTGAGCGAGTACCTGCAGGACGACGTAGTTACGGTTGTCTTTGCTCCAAGCATACGCGTGGTTGACAAGCTAGTTAGAAGGATAAGATCGTTACTTCCTCCGAACTTACAGTCACTAATCCAGCCCCATCATCACCTAGTCCCAAAGGATATTAGGACCAAAATAGAGAAGGACGCAGCCTACATACCACCTAAGGTTAAAGTTATAGTAACGGTAAGAACTCTACTACAAGGAATAGACCTCCCGACAATAGGAAGGGTAGTTCACTACGGACTACCTGTGGAGACGCGGGAGTACTGGCAAAGAGAGGGAAGGAAAGGAAGACGCAAGGAGATCGGTGAGACTGAGACAGTAATAATGCCAGTAAGTCCGTGGGACCGAGAAATTCTAGCACTAGGCAAGGACGGTATTAGGTCGTTTGAGGAGCTGTCGCTGGAGAAGGTTTACGTAATTAGTGAGAATAAATACGCCAAGTTATTCACTACGCTCTACAAACTCTTCGCTAATACTGGTTTAGGCGATGATGACATTGAGTTACTTAATGAGCTAAAACTACTTGACTGGGTCAGCGGTAGACCCTATCCTAACGAGAAAGCCATTAAGATATGGAGATACTTGAACTTCTATGAGTTCGGACCGCCTTACGGGATCCGAAGATTCTTGAAGAAAAACAGCGGGTATGTGGAGCTGGAGCAGTCATCACGTAGAGACTTGGTCGAGAGATACCAGGTAGGCATGATAGACTACTCCGAGAATTCCTTCGTAGTGAAGTCAGGCTTCGACCGCATCATAGAGGAACCCATAGATAATGTTCTACGTAACCCACCGTCCTGGCTCTCTGAAATCATACCACATTATGAAGCTATAAAGGCAAAATGGGGTGAGAAACCAGACCTGCGTATGGACATACTCACAGGCAGGTTAACTTCCTACGTTGAGATAGCACTCCACATCCCAAGCGAGGGCTTCGGAATACTAAGGGAAACGCCGCTTAGGGTCCTCTGGACTATTGAGTCACGAAATAGATATAAGGTAGTTAAAGCCGGGAAAACAATACTACAGCTATTTGAGAAGGCGAACCTGGAAATAAACTCTGACGTAGCGGGAAGCTACACGGACTTAACGTACGGCATAGTGAAGCAACTGGATCCGGACACTAGTATTGATAAGCTAAAATTAGCTGCTGCAGCCTTAATGCTAGTCTTAAGGATACACCCTAAGTATAGGATATCGTTCCGTGAATTACGTATTACTGTGTTCAAGCCTGTTGCTGGAGCGCCTACCGTAGTGATGTGGGAGCCTGAAGCATCAGGGGTGCTCAACATTATAGATTGGGAACGCCTCATCAGTGAGTTAAGTAGCTTAAAACCACCGGGGGTATGGATACAGTTAATAGGGATGCTTGACCCAGCGGCTAGGGATTACTTACTAACTAATTCTCTAAAGTGGAGCGATGTTATGAAGCTTTGTGCGTCCCTAATACGTAAAGTTAGTGGGGTAGAGCTAACTTCTATAAAGGGGATACAGGCCTGGATACCCAAGCCTTCAAGGAAGCTCAACATATACGCGGTTGAAGTGGTTCCTGTCGGGAAGGATGAGTTCATAGTTGGGGTGTTTGACGGGGAAAGTATCGACATTAAAAGGATAAAGGAGACAGGTGTACCTAGAGCAGTCCGCCAGTGGCTAGTTAGTATACTAGAGAAAGCCATTGATGAAAACGCCTTTATAGTCACTGCGTCCAAGCTAGAAGAATACGCGTTCGGTAGAACGGCCTCACTTCTGCTTGATGAATTAGTCAGGAATAATCGTCTAATTAATCCTTTTGAGAAACTCAAGGAAGTAATAGGTGAGGAATTCATTGACGTTGAGGAAATAGCTAGAGTCATGGGTATAAAGGCACGAACATCCACAATCTTCCAGAGAGGTAGTGGGAGCCAACAGGAATTTAAAGAAGGTGACGCTGAATTCAACATGAAATTTCTCTTGAAAATAACTTACGGTGCTTACCTTCTCTACAGGGCGTTACTTCAAGAAAACTGAGCTTAGTGAAACGGTATTCGTCTGCAAGGTTACTTCTCAAGTATCTCGATGTAGGGGTTATAATTGGATAGAACGTTACTGATTCTGCGCATGAGCTTATAGAGGTCAGTTGACCTCACTGGCGTTGATAGCGGTATTAGCCTTAACGTAAACGTTAAGCGATTTCCTCCGATGGAATTTATGGGTGTCCTAGTTTCATCCATTCTGAAGGGCGTACCCCTTATTGCGTCCTTTATGACGCTCAGCATATCGTCTAATGTTATGCTTTGAGGTTGGTCTATGCTTATTCTCATCGTAACACATGGTGTGTACTCTCTTATCAATGCATTAACAAGTACCGAGTTAGCTAAGTATACTCTACTTCCATAAAGATCCTCGAGAACCGAGTTGAAGGGCTCAATATCGATTATTCTTCCTCTAATTGGCCTTATCTGCCCTGGCAAATACACCTCTATCCACGTGCCTCGTGCATATTTCTGAAGCTGGATCGTTATGAACGCTGTAAACTCTCTTATCTCATAGTAGAATAGGATGAATAATACTATGCCCAAAGCTATAACGACAATGTAAGGTGTAAGTGAAGCTGTTAAGGATTCCGTAACACCTAGTATAATAACAATTATTACTACTAGGTCTAAAATCCTTACGAGCATGGATCTCGTGCCAGCTGATATTATACCTCTCTGGCGTAATGTTGAGACAAACCACGATATTAAGTAGCGGATAAGTAACACTACTGCAATGAATATGAAGACATATATGATCCACTCTTCGAAGGCCGAGGAATTCGTTGACCAGCTTGTCAGATTAAATAATTCAGGCATTTCAGGCGTCCCCCTAACCCTTGAAGACCTTAACCACGTCACTACCGCGAGATACAACCAAGAGTTGATATCCGTTAAGCAAAACATCATCCTTATGGGGCACCTTAAACCCTGTTCCGTCGAATATTAATAGTATGTCAACATCCTCCGGGAGTTCCAAGTCCTTAACTCGTTTATTCACAACTTTATCGGTTTCAGAAAGCGTTAGCATATATAAGTTGAAGTCTTTGAATGAGGCGAGCCTCTTCGGCTCATTAAGTGCTTCTAAGTAGGATCGCACTACATCGGCTATTACGGAAGGCAGGGTTATTGATACCCCAAGATCGAGTTGAGTGATTAATTCGGCGACTTTAGGGTTCTTTACCCTTGCTAGGCGGAATGGTATCTTATAAAGTTTCGCGACAGTTAATGCGAAGATATTGACTTCATCCTTATTGGTTAGTGCGAGAACAGCGTCAAACTCGCTCATTGGAATGTCTGACGTGTAAACGGAAACATCGGTTGCGTCTTTATTAATTACTAATACGTCGTATTGACTACTGAGTAATGAGCACCGTTCTGGGTTTTTCTCAATAACTACTACTTGATTGCGCTTCAAGTTAATTACGCGTAGTAGCTCCTCTGTTACTCCCCCACCCCCTATTACCAAGATCCTCAACTGCTCTCCCTAAGCTGATTATAATGACCCTGAATTAATAATGCTTTGCTAAAGGTAGTGATTTTGATGCGCGGGAGTTACTGTTGTGTGAGGGCTATTGTCTTCCTACCAAATATCAGCGCCAACAGCAGGAACACATTAAGATACTCTATTCTTCCCATCAACATGGTGGCCGTTATTATTAGTTTAACACCAGTGGGTGCAGTACTTGAAACAACGTTAACGCTTAGCCCTACACAGCTGGCCGCTGAGGTAGACTCGAACAGCGCGTCAGTAAAGGAATACCCATACGCTGATATTGCTAACGCTGCCGAAACAACTACAATGCCGTGAACCACTATAAAGAGCAGTGCTGCTGCTATGTCGGCATCGCTAATGCTCTTTCCTCGTGCTGATATTGCTCTCACTACAGAGGATGGTGAGATCATTGATTGAACGTAATGTTTCAGTTTCTTCATAAATAGCATTAGTCTTAAACTCTTGATTCCGCCTGCCGTTGAGAAGGTCATACCCCCAATAAACATACCCACAGTTATTAGAGCCTTCGTAACGTCCTTAAGATTAGTTAATGAGCCAATATTGAAACCAGTAGTAGTCATTCCTGAGATAGTGTTAAAGAACCCTACTCTGAACGCATCGTTCCAATTCCTCATGCCTTCAGCATAATAATAAGAAAGCGAAACAAGAACCGAGATGAATATTAATGAACCAATATAGTAATGAAACTCTTCAGAAGTAAGTAGCCTCTTTATCTTTCCACTAAAAATGGAGTACAAGTCTATGAAGTTCATGCCTCCTAAGATCATGAACACTATGAAAGGCCAGTAAGTTGCAGGAGCATAAGCATAGATCATGTTATATCCGTTATCGTAAGTAGACATGCCCCCCGTAGCCACGGTGGTCATTACGTGGTTTAGCGCCTCAAAGAATGGCATGCCAGTCAATACATACGCTGCTGTACCAAGAACCGTTAGAAGTAAGTAAATGAGTATTAACCTAATGGCTGTCCTGTAAAACGTTGTCTCCAACTTTACTGGGCGCTCTATCCCGTAAAGTGTCCTTGCTATTTTATAAAAGTAAGGTATTAGCACCATAGCGAAGACAACAAATCCTAGCTCGCCCGTCCACTGCATGACTGATCTCCAGAAAATTATTGAATGCTTCAAATGAGACGGAGTTAAAACGGTGAATCCCGTACCGGTGAACCCGCTAACGGACTCGAAAAGGGCATCCACGAAGCTCACGTTTATTTGTAACGCAAGCACAATTGCCGATATCAGCGGTATTATGATCCAAGCTATTGCAGCTGTAACTAAGGCTTCAAGTGTTGTTAGCGGTTCAGCCTTTATACGTCCTAGTAAGGATCCTACACTCAGTAGTAAGATACCTGCGATCAGAAAACACTCGCTAATGGGTTCGTGATAAACATAATCAATAAAAGGTACGGTAAGCATGAGGCCGCCCAGCACAGTTATTAAACCACAAATTGCCTTTGTTATGCTGGAGGGCTTCAATTAGACACCTAAAACTTAGTAGGGGTCACCAATATAACCTAATTCTTACATAAGACGCGTAGGTGTTCCGTAGTTCTCTATCTTGGTTAAAAAACTTAGGAGACCTACTTAGGCACATAATCCTCCTCATTGCTTCACAGTTTGTGAGTCCCCTACATAGAGCACATAATGCCTCACTAACCTCTCGTTCACCAATGATCACTTTTTGACGAACTCCTCAAGTAGCTTTAATGAGTCCTCGTTCCCGAGAATCTCCTGGACTACGCTTGCCCGCGACCTCTTCATGGTAAGGCAATTAGATATAGCTACTGGCATAACACTCGCATTGAGAATACATGCTAACTTAAAGCAAGAGGAGAGTTAATAGAAGGTTCTCTGGAGAAGCTAAGAGAAGAACTGTTCAATACGTTATAGATGCTTTGTGAAAAATGACGTTAAGGAATAAGGTATTCAAGATAAAGCTTCAACACGGTAAAGAGTATGTAAGGAAGTTCGTGGGGAGGAATTGGTATGAGGTAGTAATAGGTATTGGTAAGCATGGAAGAATATGGGTAAGCATACTTTTTAGATGAGAGTACAAACCCTACAAGCCTAAGAGGGTTTTTCTCCCTAGGCATTAATTTGAAGAAGATAGTGGTCATAGTAGTCTATAACGGCGGAGGTATTAGAAGGATGAACACTAGGTTTATTGAGGCATTATATCTTAAACATCTTGCTGAAGAGGTCAGAAACGTCATAGTTATGCTTGGAGGAATGACAAGTGGCTAGAGATTATAAGAGCACTTCATAGGAGGAGTAGGAACATAGTAGTTGACTGGTCAAGGAAGTTCGCTAAATATATCGTGCTTAAAGCTAAAGGGGACTAGGAGTATAATAGTTCTAGGAGAACCTTGAGAAGCTATGTTTTTTAACTCTTCACAAAAATCCAAGACACTAGCTGATAAGTCAACTCAACTAGATTCGCCTATAGGAAGTTACAATTAACTAATCATAATAAAGGCTATAGAACATGGTGTGCCATTAGTCTTTGTAGACCCAAGAAGCACCTCAATAATAGATATGTCCAAAATGTAGAGCTAAACTAAACTACAATCATAGATTAGCTATATGTCCTAGATGTGGGTTCACGGGTGACTGAGAAACTGTTGGAGCAATGAATATTTATCTTAAAGTAATTCAAGCTTTAGCCCCACGACCTGGGGCGTGGGGCGCTCACTCGGTGACGGATGAAGCCCAACTGAAGAATGGGCATAAATATATGAACCAATGACAATTCATATAAAAACATACAAATATAAAGAGGCGAACCCATCCACACCGAGGTTTCTCCATTTAAAACACACTGTTATCCTTGATTAGCATATTATTCCTTAAAACTTTAACCGCGTTAAAGATTCTTCTTTCTCAAAAGCTCCTTTAGGCAAGCACTGACACAGTTATTGAATGCATCACCAGAGAAACCGTACTCCGCACACAGCTCACGGCATTTCCTCCGCGCATGTGTTCTGTCATAGTAACTTACTTCACTCTCACTCAAGAAGACACCCTGCATGACATACTTCGAATCACTCCTAATATCAATGACGGATTGCATAAAGCGGTGTTTGCTTATGGGGCTGAAGGATCATTGAGCGCTCCTTTAAAGAACAGGAGATGAAAACATAATTAGCTTATTTACTCTGACGTGTAACTATCGTGGATACTCATCAATCATCATCGTAAGAGGTGATGCTCACATGAAGTACATGATCAGAGCCAAGATAGAAGTAGATGGTATGGTCGAAAAATCAGATATAATCGGAGCCATATTCGGTCAAACAGAGGGTCTCTTCGGACCTGACTTCGACCTAAGGGAATTGCAAGATAAAGGCAGGATAGGCAGGATATCAGTGGACATCAAACACCAAGGCGGGAAAACCTTCGGAGAAATACTGATACCTTCCAACCTTGATAAGGCGGAGACAGCACTAGTTGCAGCAATGCTGGAGATGGTAGACAAAGTGGGGCCATTTAATGCTCGGATACAGGTAGTAGATATAGTGGATCTAAGGTATGAGAAGATCAAGAAGATCACTGAACGCGCTAAGGAGATCTTAGAGAAGTGGTTCCGTGAAAAGACTGTTGACGTGCGTGAGGTGTTGAATGAAATAGAGAGTTCTGTGAAGGCTGGAGGAATCATAAAGTACGGGCCAGAGGGGTTAGTGGCAGGACCTGAAGTAGATAAGTCCGATACACTAATAATCGTTGAGGGTAGGGCTGACGTAATCAACCTACTCAAGTATGGTTACAAGAACGCGATCGCCATTGAAGGAGCTAAAGGAAAAATACCTGATACGGTAGTGAAATTGTCTAGAAAGAGGAGAACTATAGCATTCCTAGACGGCGATCATGCTGGAGACCTCATACTTAAGGAACTCCTACGGGTTGCCAAGGTGGATTACGTAGCTAGGGCACCACCAGGAAGAGAAGTTGAAGACCTGACTGGTAAGGAAATAGCGAAAGCATTGAAGAACGCTGTCCCCGTGCAGACATATCTACAGCAACTACAGGTTGCAAGGAAAGCGCAGGAGGTAGGTAAGACGATGACCCTCCCGGAGACCGCCGTCACGCCGAAACCGGAGGTAATGGAGACCTTCCAGATACCTACACGAGTCCTAAAGGACATGGAGTCACTACGTGGTACACTCGAGGCAATAATATACAATGATAAGTGGGAGCCTATAGAGAGGATCCCTGTCAAGGACATAGTTGATTACCTAGTTACGACTGACAAGAATGTCTATGCTGTCATTATGGATGGGATAGTCACGCAGAGAGTTGCAGACGCCTGCTCCGTTAAGGGTGTGAGAGTCATAGTAGGTGCTAGGGTCGCAACAATAACTAAGAAACCGGCAGGCACGGTAATACTAACGTTTGATGACCTGATAAAATAATGCTGCTACTTCTTCATGAAATCCATTAACGTCTTCATACCCTTACCTGCGACCTCAAGCTGTTTTTCAGTCACCCCGAAGTATGACAGTATTCTGAGTGCGGCAGGGAGTATCTGGTGTTTTACGTAGTACTCCACATCAACGTCGCTGGGCTTAACCATCATATACGGGTAAGCTCTTGAGGATATGTTTCCACTACCTTTAACAACCACGTACCCCACCTTACTTCCAACATCGACCTTAATCCCCATTTTCTGAAGTCTCCTTGCTGCGGCAACATGTGGCGCGTCAACAGAATACTCTTCGAGTTTTCTAGTAATCGACTTCCATATTATTAGTTTCTCTATAGGTATTCTCCCTGACCTTAACCTCTTTATCACTTTCCTTACATACTCTATGGCTTCCTTTGTTCCTCCGGTCGATAAGACTATTTTAGCCACCTCCTCCTGAACTTCCTTAGCTATGTCGGTCCAGTCACCGCGGACGGCCTCGAACCCGACTATGTCTATCCTGCCGTCCTCAGTGAGGCCCACATACCTCTTCTTGGCTTCTGTGAAGAATACCCTTCTATATATCTTGTCAATCTTTATTTCTAAGCCAAGTTCCTTCTCAATACGCTTAACGAATTCCTCAACCTTAGACTTATCGTAACTCACGAAGAGTGAGTCGGTGTCCCCGTAGATCACCTTGAGCCCTAACGACTTAGCTATCCTTATTGCCTGCATGATTGTTGCTCTTCCTAAGGCAGTCACGGCCTCAGCTCCTTCCCGGAAGTACCACCTAGCACCGACCCACCCCATGTATCCGTAGGATGCATTAGCAAGCACCTTTAACGCCTTCTGCCTCTCGTTAAGTAGCCTGTACTCCGGTGAGTCAGGCGGGTATGCCTTCATTTCCTCCTTGACCTTCTTGCGCAAGGCTAGTAGCGTTTGAAGGACACTCTTGAAGAATCCAGGGGGCTCCTTCCTGAACTTATATCCAAGGCCTGGTATGATGTAGCATTCATCTTCACTACATTCATTCGTTACGAACGTGTCGGGTCCGATGTTGTACTTAATCATTAGGTTGGGATACATCGACGAGAAGTCAAGGACAGCCACATTCTCATGCACACCCTTAATTGGCTCGAGCACAATAGCACCCTTGTACGGCTCATAAGGCCTCTCAACCCTGTTAGGGACAAGTTCTTTTGACTTGTATGCAGCCCTGATTAAGTACCACTCGAGCCTGAACCCTACTGAGGCCGCACCAACCTGGTCTAGAGGCAGGCCAGTAAGGCTTGAGAGTTGCATGGCGAAGGGCAAGAACTTATCGGCGAGGCCCATTGCCGACACTACATCGTCCTGTGCATACTTGAGAAGGGTTTTCCTTTTTTCGGGGTCGTCCCAGTACTTGTAGATCTCATACCAAGGTACGTGGGTTCTTTCACTCTTCTTCATAACCCCTAGGTAGTCAGCAACCTCATCGAGTGACTTTATCTTAACTTCATAAAGCTCCTCAGCAAAGTCATAGAGATCAACGTTAAGCCTGCCTGGTACAGAGATATGACCGTATGCGGACGTTCTTGGGGATGTGTTCTTAACTCTCCCCACATCAAGCCTCACACCCAAGATCTTCGAGCGCTCAAGCAGGTAGGGCCAGTCAAACCCGTTAGTGTTGTATCCGACGATAATGTCCGGGTCGTATGTTAGCATGTAATCCCTGAATTTCTTGAGGAGTCCATGGTCTCCTTTAGATCCTTCAGAGGCTGTTAGTAGCTTAATCTCACCTTCAGAGTTCATGAGTGAAACTATTATTACTGGATCCTTATCGCTCCTGGGGGCACCGGCTGGGTTATAAACCTCAGTATCGAAGGCAAGTATCTTAAGCTTAGGTGGAAACTTCTTCTTCGGTAGGGACCTGTATTCTGGGTTACTTACTCTGTAAACCTCTTTCACCCTGTATTTCTCGTCCTTGAACGGGCCTTCAGCCTCGACCTCGTACCACGTACAGGGGGAGAGGTCCTTATCGATGATGTACCTCATAGCAAACCTAATGTCTGCCTCCAGAACTTCCTTCACGCCCTTCAAGCTCTTAACTTCCTCTCTGTAGGTCCGGACATACTCGGGGATCTGAGTGGTTATCTTTAAGGCCTTAACTGGCTTACCGTAGTACTTCCTACTAACCACCTCTACACTGATTATGGGTGAGGCAGCCCGGCTGAGGGACTTAACTCTCCCAGCAATCTCTTCGGCGTCGGCACTATCCTCAAGTAAAGCATAAAAGTATGGTCTGAAGGAATCATCCTTGATTAGTATTGGCGTGCCGTCATCCTTGATTGCCCAAATGAGCACTACAGGTGTTTTCCCTAGAACTTCATAACTCGTGTCTAGAAGGTAGAATCTAAGCATGATCTCTGCACCAAGTATACACTACTTAATATAAGTAATAAACAGAAACAACGTAGCAATCACATGTGATGTTACCGCGGTAGTCCAACAGCATGTGGAAAAGAACCCTTATTTTCTGCTCCTCTCCAGTAACACTGCGAGCGCGATCGCGAGCAGGATTACTAGCCCCATTAATCCCCAGGTCATTGAGCCGTAGTACTCGCGTAGTTTAGTAATGGTTGTTGTTATGGTGCTGTACTCATAATGCGTTACTGTGGTGGACGTGGTTTTAGTTACTGTTGTCGTGGCGGTCTTCACGGGCTGAGGCAGTACGTAGCTCTGAGCGTACGGGACTGCCGCAACTACTGCAGGAGAACCGCTTGGGATGTTACACGACTTAAGCATCAGGTACTGTGCGGACGCGTTAGGGGCTAATAAGTCCATGATTTTCGGTGCTACTCCTGCACCCAGCATCAATGGGCTGACGCTACCGATGACTTCCTTGCCTGGTGTCGTGCTTAGGCGCATGACGCCGAAAGGTTCCTTAGGGTTGAAGGGTGTCACTGCGACGAAGTACCTCCAGTACTTCATGTTGTCACTCCAGCTCTTCACATACTTCATCGGGATGTTAATCACTATTGAGTTACCTTCTACGCTAATGTTAGCGCCTTCAGGGTCCTTAACCACGGTGCCGTTAGCGTAAATAAGCACCATCGCGGCGTTCCATGGAGGTGCGTACGCCGGGGCTATTACAGCGAATTGCCACGCATCAGGTCCCCTAACAACGACGTTGAGCCCATACGTGTTTATGCTTCCGGGCACACCATCCTTGGCGTGAACATATATTTGGATTTCCTGAAGGCTGAAACCGGCATTAAAGTTCCTTGGGTTACCTCCTATCTTAGATAAGTTAACTACGAACTGAATACCGTACCCCCTGTTAAACTTGGCTATAAAGCCCGTAAGGTCGAGCACACCTTTCTGAAATTCGCTGGATTCAGGGTAAACGTAATTCCCCATGCCCTTATCGTCGCCCGCAGGATCCTTTAAGGAGGTTACGGTTTCCCACCTCCACTGAGTTGCATTCGTTTGAAGCGACATTATGAATACTGTTGCGAGTACTGCAATCGTAAGGGTAGTAGCCACTACTCTACGCAGAGTACTTACTCCTCTCATTGTGAGTCACCCTCTTTGTGAGTGCGGGTATCGTATAAAGCTTTAACTATGTAGATACAAGCCTCTATAGGTGTAAGCGTAACTCCTCTAAGAATTAGTAGCAATACTTGTGAGGGTCGATAGTGGATGTACGCACTAGTTAACGCACGTCTCTGGGACGTCGAAGCTGATACTGTAGTAATTAACTCCAATGGCGTGATAGAGAAAATTGGATGGGAGCACTCACTAACATCCATACTCGCTGGCGTTAAGAGGATTGACGTGGGTGGGGCAACAGTTCTGCCAGCTCTCCACGAGTCCCATGCACATGTATTTGTCGAGGGTAAGTGTGGGGTTAACCTTAGAGGAATTCATAGTATAGGCGAGTTGCATAACAGAATAGCGTCTTTTATCGCTAGGCACCACCCGCCTTACATAGTGGGAAGGGGATGGGATCACGAGTACTTCATAGAGCGCAGGATGCCTAGAGCTGAGGACCTAGATCAAGCAACGGGACCTGTGCCCACGCTGATCATACGCGTCTGCGGACATGTTGCAGTAGCTAACACGGCCCTCCTAAAGCTAGCTCAATCCTCTAACATACTAGACAAGCTACGTAATTACCTGGAATTTGAGGACGGCAGGCCCACAGGCGTTGTTGTTGAGGAGGGTGTTTCGATGCTCAGGAATTTACTGCCCAAGCCTTCCCGTAAGGAAGCTGTGGAGGAAGTAATTGGCCTTCTGAGAACGTATAGGGACTACGGTGTGCTGTACTTAAACTTCATGAGCGTAACCAACGAAATACTAACCATATTAAAGGAAGCTATTCAGCATGTTGATGGGATCAACGTAGCTACTTACGTGAGCCTTGAAGATACTAAGCGTCACCCCACCTTGCAGGAAGATAAGTTAGTGGTGGGAGTAAAGGTGTTCGCGGATGGTTCGCTTGGCGGAAGGACCGCCTACCTAAGGGAGAAGTACAGCGACTCTGACAGCAAGGGCAAGTTACTGATGAACTCTAAGTTACTTGAGGAGGTGTGGAGACTTGCCCGCGGCATGGGGCTGAAGTTAGCGGTCCATGCAATCGGTGACGGCGCGCTTGAGGAAGTCATCAAGTTTGCCGAGCGGGTTAAACCCGGAAGGACTGTGAGGATTGAGCATGCTTCCCTTACGCCACCCGACATAGTTAATGGCCTCTCGAATACTGTTAGGGATGTCGTGGTTCAGCCGCATTTCCTGGTCAGTGATTGGTGGGCAGAGAGTCGGTTAGGTAGTAGGGTGAGATGGTTATATGCTTTCAAGACACTCACTGGTTCAGGGTTAACTCTCCACGGAAGTAGCGACTACCCCGTAGAGCCCCTAAATCCGTATCTAGGTATTTCATGTGTTTGCACTCGAGGAATGTTACAGTATGTCACGCGCATGGAGGCCCTGAACCTAGAGGATGCAGTGCACATGTACCTACGTGATCCCTCCTTCGGTGGCACAACCATACGTATAGGTTGCAGGGCTAACTTGGTGGTTCTGGATCATGACATAGGTAGTATAGCGCCCTACGATGTAGCGGCTACTCGCCCGAAACTAGTGGTGGTGTCGGGTCGAGTGATTGAGGTACGAAATAATGTCCCTAGCAAGCTTCCTGGACTTCAGTAGAACGGCATCCATGTTAAGGTATTCCCAAGATCCGAAGCGTCCATGAGGGAAGATTCCTGCCTCTCTGAGTAGTGGAAGGATTTCAGATAATACGTTTCTGCGCCTGTCGTCGTATAATACATAGGCGTCTCTCCAGAACCAAGTTTCAGTGACTTCAACGTTACTGAGCTTCAGGAGCCCAGCGCTCTCAAGCCCTTCTAGGACCTCTCGCTCGATCCGTGTTTTAGGCGGTGTTGAGTCTTCTTTGAATGATACCTCGGCTATTAATGCTGTCCCACCTGTAGGTGCATTGGCTGGTGAGTAATTACTTAGTATCCCTACTCTATGGAATGGAACGTTGGTCTCTGGGAAATATATCCAGTGGTATGGTGGTGTAGGTTCCCTAGCACCTACGCCAACTACTGCGAGAGACACGGTCCTTAACTCATTAAGAAGCACTGCCTTCTCATGAAGTATGGGTTCCAGTATCTTGTGTGACCTGTTTAGTGGGGACGTATACACCACGCACTTACATTTAACTGCAAATTCCTCCGAACGCACCTCGATTAGGTTGTTATGCGGTAAGCGCTCCACAGAGGTTACTGGTGCGTTGACCCTCACCACAGCCCCGTTCATCCCAAGCAACCGAGCCAGTGACTTTGCTAGGGCCTCTACGCCGCCTTCGCGCGGATAGCAGAAGTTTAACTGGTGCTTATACCCTTCTACGTCTAGCCCTACCGCGGCCTTAATGACGTCGTCCAGTGGAGGGTTTGGCACTCGTCCACCGACCCAGTCTAGGGAGATCTCATCTAGGTTTGTTTTCCAGATCTTCTCATTGTATGGTATCAGGTACTTAGAGGCAATTGCGTCCCCAAACACGTATTTTATCCATTCAAGGAAGTTGCGTGGTTCCCTGGCCCTTCCAGTTAGTCTCGCGATATAGGCGTCTAGCACTCCCTTCAAGCATTCATACCTTTCCTCTGGTGGGAGGTCCTTGAGTCCGTTCTCGAATGGGTACTTAACGAACCTGCCTTTGTAGTATATTTTGGTGTTGCGTCTATGGTAGATCACGTTACCGTTAAGTAAGGTAGTCATTTCTGCCATGACTTTAGGGTTCTTGCTGAACATTATGTGTGAACCACCCGTGTCGAACACGTACCCACTCACGTCCTCCGACTTAAGTAGTCCTCCAACTCGCTCGCTTGCTTCAAGCACTATTACATCCTTCAGTCCCAGCTCCAGTAGGTACTTAGCTACGGATAGTCCTGCCAGTCCGCCTCCAACCACGCATACTTTGAAGTGCTTGTCAGCCATTGCTTATCTACCCTTGCGGTGAGGGAATTCCGCTAATACTTCGTTATCAGCTTCGTATAGGAAAAGTTCGAGGAAGGGCCATGTCTCAGCCCTAATTAAGTGGCCACACCATGTGATACCATGCTCCCTACCTACGGTAACGTGTAGGTGTACCGAAACCTCACCGTTGGGTAGCGTGACGTAGTTACCTACGACTGGAGCTACCTCAACGAAGTATTTCTCGGAGGCCTCTATGCGCTTTATGTCGTATCCCCCTTCCCTGCGTAGCACGCCGACGTCAACCCACTTAAAGCCTCCCACGCCGGTTATGGAGCCCTGCTTAAGTCCTAGATCCTTTATCTTCTTCTGAAGGAACTCTATTGGATCAGCACCGCCCGGCACTTTAAGCGCTATTACCTTACCCAAGATGACGGCACCACTAACCTAACTTAGGGAACCTATTAATAATTCATTGGATGGTGCCTTTAACCAGTTCTTGGAAGTCAGTGTTTTATTTTACGTAGTTAAGTTAGTTTACGTGAGAAATACTTTCTGGAGGGTGGTGAATCATTAAGGCATTCAAGACAGGTATCGAGCCCTTGGATTACGCGTTACCTGCAGGCTTCCCCAAAAGCGCTACAGTAGCTCTCACGGGGGCGCCGGGAACGGGTAAGTCGGTTCTGGCTGCGCACATAGCATGGAACGTCCTGAAAGGAGGTGGTTACGTAACCTATGTTAACCTTGACGATTCCCCTGATGCTCTAGTAGAACTCTTCACGAACTTCGGGTGGGAGTTAGATAAGTTCATTGATGAGGGTAAGTTCAAGATAATTGACTGCTTCAGCTTTAGATTAGGTAAGTTGAAGAGGGCGGTGAAGGGTGTTGTGAGAGAGCAACGCCTCGACGACCTAAACAGTATGCTTTACGCCCTGCATGAGGAGGTTCCACCAGCTAATGATGATATTGTTAGCCTTATGGTAATAGACTCGATAAACGAGCTGATGTTCCGCTTCGAGATGATGCAGGTGCTGGAGTTCATCAAGTCAATGCGGGCAATAATATCTAAAGGTAAGGGAGCCACGATAGTAATGATACTACACACAAACACCACAGTGTTAGAGGAGCTCGCAGCACACCTAGAATACCTTGTCGACGGTGTCATAGCAACGCGCATGGAGCCAAACCTAATAGAGCTAGGCATACCGCTAAAACAACTCATGGCCAGGAAAATGAGGGGACTACCAACCAATCCACTATGGGTACCATACGCGATAATAGATGACGGAGTCCATGCGGTTGACCCAGCGAAACTTGCGGCCTTAGTCAGGCAGAGGCTGAAAGAGGCCGAAGCATACAAGGCAGCGATAATGGGAGAGGAAGCGAAGCATGAAGGTAGAGATCAAGGTAAGCAGTAATTGTAACCTATGCGGTCTATGCGTAGAGACCTGCCCAACGAACGTCTTCCAAATAGTAAACAAGAAACTAACAGTAAATGAGGAGAGCTGCATATACTGTCGTGGCTGCGAGGCAATATGCCCGCAAAAAGCAATAAAACTAGAAGCACTAGACGAAGGACTCGAAATAACCATAACTCAAACACTGACAACACTTATAACCCCGCTCAAGTAAGAACCTAACGGAGCCGGGGTCGCCTAGCCCGGTAGGGCGCCGGCCTGCTAAGCCGGTGGGGTACACCCCCGCGCGGGTTCAAATCCCGCCCCCGGCGCCACTTCTCGCCTGAGTTAACTACAGCGTGTTTCTTCACGTAGTACTCAACTATCTTTCGGGCGAGTGTAGTTAACTCTCTTCTCGTTAGCTTCACGTAATTGCCTTGCTTTACGATTTGGTAGACCCTCACCATCTCCTCTAGAGGTCCTATGTAGTATGTCTTGACTTTACCTGTAGCCTTATCCCTGAATTCGTCGTAGACGTAGAGCTTGCCCTTCACGCGCTTAACTACGATAGTCAAGTTGACTCCCCTGTAGTTAACCTGCTTTACCCGCATGCTTCTCTACCTTCACTAATAACTACTTTCCCCAGCATGACCATTTGCGGGGACATAACCCACACCACGCACCCCTCTTAGGCGGTGGGGCCCTGTGCTTAACTAGGGCCTCGTGGGGACCTTAGCACGTTCAATCACAGTTCTAAGAGCACGCTTGTCCGGTTTGACCTTGAACACCTTCACTCTGTCTGACGCCCTATCAATGTAGTAAATAATATACCCGCGCTTAGCATAAAGGATAGTTAAGTATGCTTGAAGTTGCATGGTATACGATTCTAGGGCTTGGCCCTTCAACCCAACTGCGTTAGACGTTTAAATCTCAATCACTCCGAGAGTCCGCCTCTCACTATCGCACTTATCGGTCCTACCCACTAACCTAAGGCCCCTGACTTCATAGCTGTGCTTACCTCTGCTTCCTACTCCTTCTCATACATGGCGCCCTGAAGGGGTGCGTGGAGCTCTCGGTTCACAGAATCTTCAAGGCCTCGACGGGAGTCGGTAACCTCCTCCGAGTGCTGTCGAAGTAAGCTTTCCTCAAACACGGGAAGGTTACTTCAGTGACCGTGATGGTGTCCCTATTGAACAGTTTAACGCTGAACTTCTGCGCGGCCTTAAGTAACCACGCGTTGACAGTGGCCTTATCAATCATGTGAGCACCACTCGCTTAACCTATATTCTTGGAGCGGTCAGGGCTTCGTGACAAGCTAAGTATTCCACTATTGCTTGCTGTATGACTTCCGACCTACTCAACCTCTCAACAATAGCGTACCTGTCTAACTTTTCGAGCAGGGGGTCTTGAATGTCACGATGACCCGGCCATTACTGCCCACCACTAATCACTTCATAGCTTACTTTAATGCTGTGAGGTAATAGTACAAATTCTTATGTATTAACGCACCTTCCCAATAACAGCTTAGTATTTCTATGGCTTTCTCTTCGCTTATGACTTCCTCAGCTACCTTAACCCAGCTCGAGGTTCCTCGTAAGTCGGTTCCCGAAGTTTCTCTAACTTAAAAACGGAAATCCTTCAATAGGTCGTTGACTTTCATTAATTTATTTGTCTTCCATCGGTATTACTATCCTATGCTATAGTAAGAGCGGATAGGCGATTTCACCAATGTTATACGCTATAATGCTGATTACTTCTCATACAGTGTGATATCAGTGCAATATAACTGGCCCCTTCGGCCTCTAATAAGCAGAACTGCAGGTACGTTACCTAAGATCCTGCCTGAACTATAATAATGATGTCTAGCACGGCATGGAATCCTTCAAGCAGTATTGACGATAATGCTACTGAGGAATTCGATCGATAACGACAACATCTAAGACGGGCAAATAAATCTTTAATTCCATCCGTCAATACTCTCTAGTAGTGAGGGGGGCCTTGGAGCATCTCTACAACTGGCTCGTGGAAGTAGCAATTCTATTAATTGTTGCCAGGTTGCTTGAATTTATTGTTGAGAAGCTGAAGCAACCTAAGGTATTTGCATGGGTAATGATAGGATTAGCTCTCCCATTAATGCATTATGAGCTGTCTACGGTCACGGTGTCGCTGGGTGTACTGGGAATAATAACTTACCTGTTCTATATAGGCTTAGAGGGCTCATTAAGGGGTTTTCTTAGAGGTTTACGAAGCGCTGGATTGATAGCTGTGGGGGGAGTTATTGCTTCATTAGTTCTGCCACTACTCATTCTCCCATTGCTGGGCGTCAGTATATTTGAGGCTTTTGCTGTTGGTGCAGCTCTTTCTGCAACCTCTGTTACATTAACGGTTAGGACTCTGGAAGAATTTGGGAGGGTTAGGAGCAGGGAAGGACAGGCTGTACTAGGAGCTGCGGTTGTTGATGATGTGCTGGGATTAGCATTGCTAAGCACGTTGGTAGGACTAACAGAACTTAAATCAGAAACGAATGTATTGATCTCCGTAATAGAGATAATAGTGTTAGCGTTTGCTTTTTGGTTTGCAGTGGCCTTCACAACTCAGAAGATAGCTCATCCCATGTACAAATGGTTCTCAAGGCTCGGTGAGGAGGCCCCTGCACTAACACTGACGTTTGCCATATTGTTACTTCTTTCATTCGTAGCGGTTCAGCTAAGACTCAGCGCTATTCTCTTAGCTTACGCTTTTGGGCTAGGATTGTCCTCATTTAAGTATATGGCAAACAAGGCTAGGCTCATGATATACCCGCTCGTAACGCTCTTCTCGCCATTGTTTTTCATAAATGCCGGAGCCATGCTTGATATAGCAGCTTTATCAAACGTAGGTTTCGGCAGGTCATTATTTGTTATTCTAGCGATCATTGTGTTAGGGTTCTTAACAAAGCTTGTAGGATGTTTTATACCAGCGGTAGCGAGTGGGTTTAGTAAGAAGGAAGCCCTGATAATAGGCTTGGGAATGATTCCGAGGGCAGAGGTAATGATGACAACGGCATTAGCCGCGAAGGAAGCCGGGATTCTTTCACCCGAATCCTACCTAGCTTTGATATTGTTAATACCAATATCGTCGCTAACAGTTCCTATATTAATCTCAATAGTCTACAGGAAAGGTTAATTTAAAAACTCATTAAAGAGAACATCAGCTTCAGTTATTGTCAATTTTAAAAACCTCGTGATAACACTCAAGTGGTGGGGAAGGGACGGACACTCAACTATTAACTACACAAAGAAGCGACACTATATTGGAGAAGAAAAGAGCTATGCGCTGGCTAATAAGGGAACTTAAGAAACAGGGATTCATGGTATGGCCTGATTACCTAATAGAAGTTGCTGGTATAACACATAAAGTTGATGTGCTAGCGGTACTTTCACCAGTAACCGGGGTTGAATTGAAAATAGCATTCATCATTGCGGATACGCCTTTAAGACCAGAGGACGTCGAGAGATTTAGCGTATGGAGACAGGAAGGAAAATTCGATAAAGTTGTTATAATAGCGCTGAGGGATGTAAGCGTGGAAGCTTATGAATTAGCTAAAAAGCTAGGCATAGATATTGTTCGCGTAGGTAGAGATATAGAGGTGAAGTATAAGGAAGAACTAGGAAAGTATGATGTACTCCATGTTCACCCAGTTGTAAATGAAGGAAACGCCATCAAGTCATTAAAGAAGTATGAGAAAGGCTTCCTGAAGCGCATCGGCGTCCTAAAACACTATTTCATAATTTACTTACCCTTCATAGAATTTGAGCTAGAAGCTATAATTAGGGGGCCTGAGGAGGAAGGCTCAGGGGAAGTCGAAGAATTGTCCCTCACCTTCGAAGGTATACGAGGCTCCATAGTTATTGAGGAAGGAGACACGCTGAAACCCTTAAAGGATAGAGGGGGGTTTGCTGAGCTAAGTGATGCTGCCTTAGACATAATCAGGATCTTAACGAGAGATGGATACAAAACCATTAGCGAATTAGCAATGGAGTTAAAGCTAGGTGAGGGTAAGATAAAGTCTGTGGCTAATTTCCTGCTGAACAAAGCTCTAGTGGACGTGTACTCTGATATCATAGAAATACGCAAGACGATAGCGGAGAGCTCTTTCTCCATTTTAAGGTCATTAGAAACACGAGGAGTTCACCCGCATGAAGGAGAACCTCCTGTATCCAGTAATGAGTTAGTGATATTTCCCAGAATAAGCATAGATGGACTAATATCGTTCATAGAGTCTTTTGCGAGAAAAATCTCAGCCATTCACGTAATATACTACCCGTTCTATGTAGGTCTAATAGAGTGCAACGGGGAAAAGAAAGTTGTCAAGTACGCACTGATAGACGCTGTTACAGGAGCGGATGCCAGGGCTGTTTTATGGTTACTGACACATGTTGAAGATGTGATAGAGGGTTTCGTAGAGAAACAGCTTACTGAGTCAAAGGAAGAGGGTCGATGATCTCAATATATCCCAAGTACTCAAGTAGCACCGCCTCTAATTCATCTAGAAAGGTAACTGTACCTGGGGTAACTATTCTGTTATTAATTGATATCCCACGCTTTATTCTTACAGCGATTCCTACATGGCTAAGACTTAGCCCCTTGAACAGCAATTCATGATATCTAGGAGCTATTCTTAAAGCACATATCAGTGCCTCGTAGTCGACAGATCCTACAGGAGGTTCGTAACTTAAGGATTTCTTAAGACGGAAACGTCCTAGCGTGTTCGCAAGATCTCCTACTATGTTAACGTATCTTGTACAAAGTTCTGTCTCTAGGCTTGAGGTGCACCAGCCAACCGTATCGTTAATTTCAACTGATATCTTCTCCAGATCTTCTCTATGTATGCGAGTATGCTCCTTCATTGTTAGCTCTCTTAATAGAACTTCCCGAATCAAGCTAATCAGCCTATTAAGAAAATAACAAGGCGCTGTATAAATAAATGTGCTCTACAGATATCTTTGTGACCTTCTAGGTAATTCTAATGATCTTGACAGCATTATTTAGCGCTAGAAACACCGCAACAGGTAAGCTTACTTTAAGTAGCTGTCCCTCAGAGAGTGAAAGTTCGGTTCCCCAGAGATTGAAAGGTGGGGTCTTAATCAATGGTCTTATTATGGCGAATCCCTTGAAAGGAGAGAGATGATCTCCTACCTTAAAGTTGAGAATGTCGCTTTCCGAATGGAGAATCTTTGATATGAGGCCAGACTTGCCGTTAATGGATCCCGGAATTCTGACTAACCTTGACAAATCTTGAGTAACTTGCTCATCTATTTCTACGTATACTCGTTCAATTACTGCCTCTGGATTTCGTAGTATATCCTCTAATTCAATGCCATTACGGGCTATTCTCCCGCGCCACCCTCCATCCGTAGGTAGAGGTGATATTGGCTTAATTCGTTTAGACTGCGTAAAGAATCTGTTTAAGTCGAGACCTATGCCTCTAATGTAATCTACGAGCTCGCGGCGCTCTTTGGAATTAAGCCTTAGCCAATCTTCTTTCTCTGCTTCTACTACGACATGAAATCCTCTATTTCCAGTGAAGTACACTAGGATCTCGCTTCGGCTAAAGCCGAAGTCCTGGGTTAGTACGTCAATAAGCCTTAGAAGGTGATCCTTACCGAGATCGATGCATTTATCAGTGATAATGTTAAGGAAATTACTCTCTTCAACATTAATAACAATGTTATCGCATCCTTTAATATGATCTACGTCAATATCAAACATTAGTTCTGAGCCCAGCCAACCTTTATCTTCCATACGTTCCGCAGCGGGGTCACGATATATTGCAGCGGAGTAGTATGCTTGACGAGGCGTGTGTCTAGTTAAGTACTCTCTGAGAGAAGCTATACTTTGAAAGGATAAGTGCCGTATGTAAGATTTGCCTTCGAATGGCTGGAAGGCAAATTCTCTAAGCATATAGTTTTCTGGTAAACGGAGTTGCGCTTCCGAGTAGTACTTTCTCAAGAGATCCCGTAAAATGTTCTCAGTTTTCGTGACCTTCATAGGGTGTTCACTCTGATCTGGGAGCAACGTAATAACTTACTTTAGCACCCTGCATGTAATTTAATTCAAGATGAATAGGCATATCCGAATCCGTACGTAACGTAACTCTGTCTGACAGTTTTATTGGTTGCTTCAGGTGACTGAAGTACTCCATTCCGAAGCTAACGCTAAAGCCGGGTGATTCGGCTTTCGCGCTTTCTAAAGTACCCTTCTCTAGAGATAATTCAACTTCCGCTTCACCTAAATCACTTATGGATTTTAGTCTCAGAGTATTTTCATTCCCACTAACCCAGAGGGTTTCACCAACATCCTCGATACTATTTATGGCATCATACATTACGGTGCCTGAGGTTACGTATTCATTGCTTAACTCTAGGGACAGGTCTGGTATGTTCTCTGCCTCTCCCTCAGCTCTCAGAGGTATCATGAATTTTCGTGGAACACCTCGTCTTTCAAATATGAGGGATATGGTGGATTCTGTCCACTCTATGCTTATCTTATCGTCACGTTCAGCTGTCTTCATGATTTTTCCTACGTCCTCTAAATCCATTACCAGTGTGCTCTCCTCGTTGACATTAAACTCGTCGAATGACTCTTTGGGTATAGTAAATATTATTAATGCTGTCCTTGAGGGGTCTAGAGCTTTAAGTAGTAGACCTTCGTCAGGGTTAACCTTTATGATAGCTGTTTCGATGAACTTACTGGCTGACGTTATTATGTACCGCCATATTCTTGCGTCGGCAAAAGTTACTTTCACGTACAACACCATTTAATCCGTACGTTCTAGGATATTAAAAATAACCAACAATGCATTACTCATATTCACGCCACGTGTAACCACACTTCGTACACGTATATATCCTCGTTGGCGGCTCGTCTGCGGCCCTAGTTTGAAGTATTACATAGTAAGCCTCATCGTTGCCGCACCTAGGGCATCGGACACCCTTAGTTTTAGGAACTCCCTCCTTCTCTTTCGTAGTGTCCAGTATGAACATCCTTTCTGTTTCCTTATGCCGTATCTTCTTCCTAATAATCGCTCCTTTCCCAGCTTCATTAACTTCCTTAGCGTATCCGCAGGACGGGCATACTAGTATTGTTTTATCCCCCTGTTTCTTAGGGACCATCATACTTCCGCACTTTGGACAGAACTCTAACATAGTTTTCTCTCCCTCCGCACACCCAGTCTAGGTTATATCTGCGCATATTAACCTATTCACTTCCTCCGTTAGGGCGTTAAGAAGCTTCAAGCTTTCCTGAACTTTTCGCTTTACTGCTTCAGGAAATCTCTGGAGTTCACGGTCATAGAATTCGTTAAGGTTGATAAATATCCTCACTTCATCAATAAGTCTTGATGCACGCAAGTATTTCACCACGGTACTTCCATCACCGTCAGAAATCCCTAGGTGTTCAATGCCTTTTTCTCCTCGCATTATAACATAAAATGTTAATCTATGCCCTTGGCAGTCTTTGAATTCTTTCATAATTAAAATGCGTGATTCACTCTTCAACTTCTAAAGTCTCCTCTAGTTCTCTAAGTAATTTCTCAGTAATTGCCTTAGATTTAACCACGACCTCCCTTAGTACTTGGCCGGGGTCTATAGTCCCGTCAGTCACTATCCTTATTACGGGACTTCCCTCGAGCGGGTGCTCGACAGTATATGCAGCTAAGCGTACGTTTGGATGGCTTAATGCTATCTTAGCTATTAAGTTACCTATGGTGTGGTCCTCACCCACTAACTTAATCACAAGCTCTTTATCAGTATGTTTCCTGATCACTACCTCCAAGCTAAGCCCCTTCCTTCTCCTGTTAGCTTTCTTAATAAGCTTCTCCACTCTGAAGTTACGAGAAGCCTATGTCCTTCCTCCACAACAAAGCCCTCGTTCCTGAGTTCCTCCATAACTTCCTGTACGCTTTTATTTTGTAGCACTGAAAGTGACGTAATTAAGCACTTAGCCGAGTATGATGCCTTGGGCTTAACTTTAATGAGTTGATCTAGTGCTATTGCTAGCTCTCTCGCAACATTTAGAATGACGTCACTGGAGGCATTAGTGTAGAGTACTCCCTCCTTTACGTGTGCATCATTACCTAAGATCCTTAGTACCTCAACTAGCGCATCTGTAGGAAGCGGCCTACCTGTTGCTCTTATCAAGTCATTAAGCTTGATATACTCCCCTTGCCTCATCCAAGTATCTAGTCTCTTCCATTCCCTGTATGCCCTTATAACAGCATGACGTGTCTGTAAAGCCTCTACCCTATTGCCAAACACCGTTACTACTATCTTATTGTCCTTAACCTCCGCTCTTATTAGAGATGCGTGTACACCCTTAGCATTAAGTATTGAGTCAAGGAGTTCCAAGCATTTGCTACGTTCTCCGCAGGAAAGCACAAATTTGAATGTGGTCATAGGTAGAAGACCCTGAGTTGACCGTAGTCTGAGCTTACTTTCCTCTTCTCCAAGTTACCACAGGATTCGCATTTAAGCGTGTCGTTACTTAACTTAACCATGCGGCTACCACATCTCCCGCAAAAGGCCAATACGACACCTAGTTTATGCTCCTTTATGGTTAAGTTATAAGGTGGATAGTTGTTTAGTACTTTAGCCTTGAGGATGTCACCGACGCGCACTACTTCATAGAGATTCTTAACATACCTGTCAATGGATTGTGAAACGTGTAGGAGGCCCGTAAAACATGTAGGATATCGATGACCATGGTAATCACCAGCTATCTTAACTATGGCGAACTCATCCTTAACCACCTGTACAATGCCGTATACTACATCACTTTTTTCAGGCATTCTAGGAGGATTTACGGAAGGTTTCACAAATACAACCCGGCTGAGCATGTCTACCTGAGTTACTCCTGTCATGGCTGCCCTCACCACGCCGTTCTTGTCGAAGGTACCTATGCCCGGCAAGAATTCCTCGATCACGCATATTTCCTCTCCTGGGGTTACTCTCCGTCCCTGTATTTCATCTAATCTTCCCAAGGATACTCATCCTCCTACTTGACTAAGTAATCCTAGCCTTTAATTTGTGATGTTCCTTCAAACTTACGCCTAAACCTAACCAGTACTGTCTCAATATAGTGTACTTTCCTTCTATGTTTAGGGAGAATCCGCCGGATAGGGAACTTAAATGATTTAATGATTTCGAACGTCGATCTAGATTCGTGAGCAACCTTAGACAGAACGTTAATGAGGCCCCTACTCATCTTATGAAGAGAGTATACGTCTCTACAAATTGATAGTGCTGCTCTAACAAAATCCATGTCAGCACCTTTTAGGCTTAGATGAACACCAAAAGGAGGATTCATGACTACGGTGCAGTCACGTACTTCACGAATTGGGATTGATTCCCTTATGTCTCCCGCAATGAGGCTTACGGGAACATTCGTACGAAGTTCCAGGAAGTCCTTAGCTTTACTTAAGGCGTCATAGTCGATATCAATACAAATAACATGACTTGCTCCTAACAATAGGGCGCCGTAGGACAAGCGGCCAGTACCGCACCCCAGGTCAAATACTAATTTACCGCTCAAGTCGTTAGTCATGTAAGTTAACCACAGTATATCAGCAGCGATGTCGGAGGGTGTAATGTATTGCTCCAGCGCTTCGGAAGGATTGCTGAACTTAGGCACGGCCTCAATTTCACGTTCGAGGTCCTTTTTCCTCAGGGATGATCACCAGGGAAACCTATAGGAGTGAAGTTTCCCTAAAACGTAAAGTGCCTCCCCAGGAGTCAGGACAGGCTTATGGTATTCCGACAAGTCATCTATGGGTAGGCGGGGACAAGATGTAACTATGATTGAATCTATGTGAGGGTTATCTAGGTTAGCCAGCGTTGCGTTAGTCAAGTACGTGCATCTAGCAATGAAACACTTCCCACCCTTAGCCATGATAGCTTGCTTCACTGCGCTAACTATGCCGGGCCTATACTGGCCAGCAATGCCGGCAATGATTAACCAATTACTAGCTTTATTAGCTAGGAAGATCTTGCCAAACCTTACCTTTAGAACCCTCCTAACAGCCTCAGTCATGTCAACGTAAGTATGTCTATAGGGATCAACCTTAAAAACAGGCTTTAAACCTCCCAGCGATATCCCGGCTCCCAGCGAGTGAAAGGAACCTCCGGAAACCATGATAACCGCGTCAACACTACTTGACAGCACTGCTATGTCGGGGTAAATACATCCAAAGGCAAGCGATTTTCTCTTATCATTAACCACGGTAATCCCGTGCATCAGTAAGAACTTTCTAATAGTTCCATAGAGGTTCTTATGTTGCTGAGTCACGTAAAGAAGAACCCTTCTTAGTTTTCTTTCCTTTAAGTCCCTAGTAAGTTCCTCCATAATTTCCTTGTTTAATTTGGGTTCGTACACTATGTCCTCAAACACTACGTTCCCTGGGGGTTCCCAGAGAGGGTATCTGTCATGACCGAAATGTATGACTAAATCGTACTCTCTAACGATTTCGAGGTCAAGTAAGCATGACCCGAAATTTGGTGACGCGTCAATATTCACCTCAGAGTCATTAGTCTTAGCTAAGATGGCTTCCACCACCTGCGTCGTGCAGGGTTTAAAGCCCTCAGGTACTTGAACAAGTATCTTCTTAGCGTTCCGTATTCTAGATAATGTATTCTCCCTTAATGTGAAAATGTGATTCCCGCATTTCGTAAGACGTAGTTTTCTATCTGTGATCATTCTAAGAAGACGTAGTCTTCAACTCCTTTATAACGATCCTAGCATTAATTCCTAACTTATCCTTCAGACGTCGTAAGGCTTCCTTAGCTTGAGGTATCGCGGAACGCGGTATCCTGACCTCAGCTATCACACTACCGAATTTGACGCGTGCTGCGGTCCCTATGGGTTTCCCGAAGGCCTGCCTCATACCGTCCTGAAGCCTGTCGGCTCCGGCGAAAGCCATCATCTTATTCTCACGGAGCACATGATGCGGGTACTGTCTAATTATTAGCAGGTACTTGTCGTCACCGATATTCTTTGATAAGTACTTGTTAGCCATTACACGTCCTGCTTCTAGCGCATTATGCCTGATCTGTGCGAACTCAAGTGACACGAGCTCTAACACGACATCAAAGTCCCCGTAGGGATTACCCATGACGAACTTGCTTATTTTTGGTTGCGGTATACCATCTATATACTCCTTCCTAGTATAGGGGGGTTTCTTCAGCTCCTTATAGCACCTTGCTGGGCGTAGTGGCATTCTGTCAGCACCTATGGTGTAGGGAGGAAAGACGTATATAAGGATTTGCCATGCGTGGGATTAGTAGCAGATTACTACTCTGCGTTTTGATTAATTTTATGGGTGATTTTCTTCAGAAGCTTATATATTGCCGTGCATTCAGGGATACTCATGTTCGACCTGAATAACACGTGTTTCAGCGCTATTACTCCCCGCTCATCGCCCGTAGCTTCTCGAATAATATCCAAGTACCTTCTTATGGCTTGAAGTACATGCTGACCACAGTAGCTTACTTCTCGTCTGTGGGGTGCCTCCCTGATCTTGTTAACTTCGTATAAGTATAGAGCGACTGCATGAGAGAGGTTAAGGACATTGTACTCGCTTCCTGTATCTATAGTTGAAATGATGTCACATTGTCGCAGTTCGTCCCTCGTTAACCCGGTGCTTTCTCTACCGAAGACTAACGCGATTAAACCTTGCCTTGGTATTACGTGGGGGAGTTCCTCTATTCTTATTCCTTGCCGCAGAACGTCTCCCTCTAGATTTAGCTTTGCTGTGGTGCATACGCTAATTAGTACACCCGAGATACATTCAGTTAATGACCCAGTGACCCTCACTTTATTTATATTATCCTTTGCTCTAGCCGCGAACTCTAGGACTTCGCTGTCGTTAATATCGAACTGAGGATTCACGACACATATTTCATCAACGTTAAAATTTTTTGCAAGTCTCAGTATGAAGCCGAAATTTATTTTTCCTTCGGGGGATACAAGGACGAGCCGTACTCTGAGGTTTTCCTCACGATTCATTCCTCAACAGTCCCCTGAGGCTTTCCCTTGTAAAGTAAGGAAGTGATGAACAGGCGTATTGCCTTAAATGCTTAATGCTCTCTAGGAGTATCCGAGCATCTTATATATACGTTGTAGGTACCCTATCACGACAGCATGCTTAACGTTGGGAGGCGGGTTAACGAAGAGATAGTAGCGTTCCTCGCCCTTAAGCTCACTGAGTAACCTATCAACAATAACTGCTACTGGGTCAGCTATCTTACCACGTTCCTTAAGGTCTTCAAAGGACTCGAAACTTCTTTTCTTACGCTCCTCTAGCAAGGTCCACATGGTTTTCTTACCAATTCCTGGGAGAAGCTCTAATGAGTGAAGTTTAATCGTGAGAGGTGCGGCTATGTTAAAGAATGTTACGAAGACTTTCTCTTTTTCCTGCACAATCTTCCTTAATGCCTCCGGTAGGTACGAGCGGGCTACGCCACTAAGTTCATCGTATGTTATCGGCTCCCCCCACACGAAATCAACTTTATTTCTCAACTCCCTTAACCTAAAGCTCACACAAACCCTTTCTCCTTGCTTGATGCTTACTCCTGGCTTAGGATAGAATTCTAGGAGCGTGAAGTATTTGTCGCCAATTGCTTGGGCTATGGATCGTGACCTATGAGGAGGGTGTGGATCTATGGGGTTACCCTCAGGCATAAAGTCAAGTACTATAGCGTAGTCTTCCCTAGCTACTCTCTTATCACCCTTGCGGTATTTACTGCTCATCTTAAAACGCACCTATGAATATTTACTTCACTCTTCACGCTCTACGCAATAAGAAGCAGTTATGTCTAATATCTTTTTAATTGTTTCTTCATCTAGTGGTTCTGGTTTTTTATCGTAGATAACCCTAACCTCATCGGGTGTTTCGGGGACGATATTTGCAATCATTACGGCTGTTGCCTCGTCTATCCCTAATTTAGTGAGCGCCTTAACGAGTTCTTCCCCTCGAGCGCATTTGTTGAATCTACGTACATAATCCTTAACTCTCAAAGCTAACTGACTAAGACCAACCTCTGTGCTCTCCAGCTCCTCCAATACTTTCATCACGGTGCTGTAGGGTATATTACGTGCTTCTTTTAGCTTCATGGCTCCCCCATCACGCAGGTGCGGGTCTTAAGTGCTCAGGCAGTAGTATTAGTTCCTTTCTCTTGTTTCCTAGGTAAACCTCCACGATATAGGCTCTTCCCCGCTTGCCTATGATTGTCCCTACTTTCCCGACATATCTCCTATGAGGTAACGTGTTATGGATTGCTGGGTTGGGCTTTATGTACACCTTATCGCCTTCCTTATACTCATGCATTATTAGGCTTAGCGGCGGTATAGCACCGCGTTCCCTTATTCTCTTTCTGTATACTTTCCTGGTCCTGTTTCTTGGTCCCCTTGATGCCTTAACCACTTCGAGCACCTAAAACTCACTGGTACGTCCGCCTTATAAACATTGATAAAGCTAACAGCTACCCGTGACCTTGTCGCTACAATATGTGAGCACGTCAAGATAAAGCACATGCAATTCTTTTCCTAGTACCTCAGAGAAGGAGGGTGAGGTTCTGCCTTCATCCCCATGTACAAGCTCCTTAACGTAGAGCCCACCCTCACAATGGACTAGTATCTCACACGTGTACTTCCCGAGGGTTCTTCCCTTAACAGCGTAGACCCTTCTTACACGTTCAATATCAGCACGGCGACGGAGTACTCTCCGAGGCGTTCTCTGACGAATCTCGATGTCTTTGAACTTACGTTCTAAGGCATTGAGATCATCCTTAGTAAGGCCTGAGGGAGAATATGCTATGACTCTATATACCTTAGGGGAGGTCCTCTCCTTAATCTCCTGCACTACACGATACGGTACGTAGGAACTCAACTTTATGATCACCCACGGTGGAGTTGAGGCTTCAACCTCTGCGACCTTCAAATTAACAGCCCTTCTACGCGGCACTTTGAGTTCCAGGACGAGAGGCCTCCCAGACCCCAGCATACGGGCGTCAGCATCTTCCCTGCCAGCCGCGTGAAGCTTTAGTTCCTCTGCATTGTATATTCGTGTGATCTTCCTGCAGGACTCCTCAATAGATAGTTCATAGTACTTGGCCCCTCCTTCCCCTAGCCATTCCATTTGAGATATAAATCGGCCCAGCTTCACGTAATTGCCAAGTATGTACAAGGGTTGTGGTTGAACATTTACGGATAGGGAGTCTAAATCTAAAAGCACTACAGCATCGTAATGCTTGAAGTCCGGCTGTATACCTGTCAATAACTGTATTCTCTTTCCGACCTCCCTTTTAAGTTCCCTTGACACGGACTCCCAGTGCTCTATGCCTAAGTCCATTGCTAAGTTCTGCTCCCTCAACTCAATGTCCGAGCCGGACTTAACCCCAACAACGAAGGATTTCGACTCCAGACTCTCGAGTTCTTGAGCTGCAATTAATGCTACTTCGGATATAAAACGATCAAGGACATTATTGCATATGGCGCATGGTGCACAGCGTTCTTCGGTTTCCTTGTTCTCATGGCGAGAGTAGCTACGTGCTAGCTCTGTAAAGGGATAACATGCGTTCTTAGCTAGCTTAAGTATACAGGATCTAGCTTCCTCATCACCTGCCTTTGCCCTACTATGAAGTACCATGGAAAGCAGGATTTTTATGCTTCTGCCCCTTTCTGCATTAGAGAGCCCTTTCCCTAAGTTGGCGAAGAGCCTACCTAAGCACCTATCGCATAGGGGGATCCTTAATAGTGTCTCTAGTGCCTTGCTAAGTAACTCGTCCCTCTCGCCCTTAGAACCCACCTTTTATCCCCAGTTTCCTCAGTATCCCTTTCTTCCTCTTAATGTTCTTCAGCATTTTCCTAGTGTTTTCATAGTATGCTAGAAGTTCTCTCACGTCCTCTGGTCTAGTGCCTGAGCCTAAGGCTATTCTCTTTATCCTCCGCCTATCGATTATTGATGGGTTGTCTAGTTCTTCGTAAGTCATTGATTCCATAATGTGTAGCCACTTATTCATCTTTTCTTCAGACAGTCTGAGCTTCTCGTCGTCTAAGGGCATCGTAGCGAGACCGGGGATCATCTGAAGTACCTTGCGTAGCGGCCCCATCTTCTTTAGTGACTTAATCTGGGCGTACATATCGCGTAGTGTAAGTCTGCCAGTTAGTATTGCTTTCTCAAAACGCTTCTCTAGTTCAGTGCTTTCTTCGAGAGCCCTAAACTTCTCAAGCAGGGTCTCTAGGTCGCCTAGACCAAGTAACCTAGCGACGAATTTCCTAGGGCTGAAGGGCTCTAGATCCTCTATTTTCTCCCCGTCCCCTATGAACTTTATGCGGGCTCCAGTTACTGAGACTGCAGATATAGCGCCGCCTCCCTTAGCGGTACCGTCTAACTTAGTGATTATTATTGAACCTATGGGAGTTCTTTCGTGAAACCTCCTAGCAAGGTCGTAGGCCTTCTGACCTAGGTAGGCATCAATAACGAGAATTACTTCATTAGGTTCTATCGCGTCGGCAAGCTCACGCATCTCCCTAAGTAATTCTTCTTCCTCTCCATAACCATGTCTCCCAGCAGTGTCAACGATTATTACGTTCACTCCTTCACTAAGCAGCTTCTTTACACCTCGTCTCGCGATGCCTACGGGGTCGTGAGAATTACGTTCTCCGTAAAACGGAACACCTATTTGTTCAGCTAGTTGCTTGAGCTGATCGTATGCCGCTGGACGGTACGTATCGGTCGTTATTAACCCAACCCTGTATCCACGTCGCTTGTAAAAGTATGCTAGCTTTCCGGCTGTAGTGGTTTTACCGCTTCCTTGAATTCCAACTAACATTACAATCCATGGTAGCTTTTTGGGCAGGATCTCGGGAGCCTCTCCCCCAAAAAGCTCGACTAGGCTATCATATACTATCTTAACGAACCACTCACGCCTCAGTACTCCCGGTGGTGGCTCTGATTCTAGAGCGCGTTCCTTGATTTTTCGCGTTAGCTCCAGTACTACACGTACGTTAACATCGGCGCTGATTAGCGTTTTCTGGAGTTCTTTAATGAACTGATTTACGGCTTCCTCGTACTTTCCCTTTCCTTTCAGGAAGCTGGCTACGGCGCTTCGTAGTCGCTCTAGTCCCTTCATTTGACTCCCTTAAGTACCCTCATGATTTTCCTTCTGCCCATCACAACCCAGTACTCGACCTCGGCGCCAGGTTCAAGTTTCGCGCGTATGTCCTCCTCACTTGGCATGTCAACCTCGAATGTTTCATATGTTTCAAGGTCCATTAACTGAACGGTGTCCCCCGTTACCGCTATTACTTGGGCGTTCCTCTTGTCAATTATTGGAACTTCAACCCTCTGGCTCACGGGAGCAACTAAAGTTCTCTTGTTTCCGGTGAATATTCCTATAGCAACTACGTGTGCCTTAGCACTACCGTGCTTACCAGTCTTAGCTTTACTCATCTCAACGATTCTGCATGGCTCACCATTTATTACAATGAAGTTCCCTACCTTCAAGCTCCCAAGTTCAGCATACATCGTGCTCATGTAATCGACACCTCAAACCTTACCTTAGGTGTGAGCTTAAAAATAGTTTTCAATGCAGGCCAATATGCTAAGATCTCAGCGTAAATCAACTTAATAATATAGATGATTATGGCGCCGCGGCCGGGATTTGAACCCGGGTCACGGGCTATCTGCGCGGGTCCTCGACAGGCCCGCATACTGGGCCGGGCTATACTACCGCGGCACTGCCAAGACCCTAATTTGTTAGGGGTATATTAAGGTTACTCCACCATCAAGACTAAATAATAGTGTTTGATTACATCATTAAGGTAGGAGGTGTTAGTATTGCCAGGCACGCGATTCGTGTACAATGATCTGGGCAGGGAGTTCGGACGATGGTTTGACTGGATCATAGGGGCAGCAGAGATCTACGACTACGGCAGGTACCCTGTTAAGGGTATGGGTGTTTGGATGCCTTACGGATTCCGTTTAAGAAGGTATGTTATTGAGTTATTGAGAGAGGTTCTCGATTCAAGAGGGCATGAGGAAATACTTCTCCCGTTACTGATACCTGATTTTATCCTGGCTAAGGAGTCTGAGCACATACGTGGTTTTGAGGGGCAAGTGTACTGGGTTACGCGAGGCGGCTTTGAGGAACTTGACGTGAAGCTAGCGTTAAGGCCTACAAGCGAGACGCCTCTGTCCTACATGGAGTCATTCTGGATTAAGAGCTATAAACAGTTGCCTAAGAAGTACTACCAGATAGTTAGTATGTTTAGGTACGAAACTAAGGCAACGCGCCCGATGCTGCGCGTGCGGGAGGTTACGATGTTCAAGGAGGCACATACGGTGCATGAGGATTTCGATGATTGCGAGAGGCAGGTACTGGAGGCCATAGAGGCATATAAGGAGTTCTTTGATAGACTAGGTATCCCATACGTCATATCAAAGAGGCCTGAGTGGGATAAGTTTGCTGGAGCCATATACACGATAGCGTTCGACACGCTAATGCCTGACGGTAAGGCTCTTCAAATAGGGACCGTCCATAACTTGGGCCAGACATTCACTAAGGTATTCGAGGTCAGAATTCAGAGAAGGGATCAGTCAATAGATTATGCCTGGCAAACATCGTATGGAGTCTCGGAACGAGTGATAGCGTCGTTAATAAGTGTGCACGGAGACTCCAAAGGATTAAGAATTCTGTATGAGATAGCGCCGATACAGGTCGTGATCATACCTATACCCGCAGGGTCGAATGAAGAGAAAGATGCGGTGGTTAAGGAAGCCCACACCTTGCGTAGGAGGCTCCTAAAGGAGGGAATCAGGGCGCATGTAGATGACGACCCGGATAGGACGCCGGGCGAGAAGTACAACTTCTGGGAAATGAAGGGCGTACCCATAAGGCTAGAGATAGGACCTAAGGAACTACGGGAGAGGATCGTCACGGTATTTAGGAGGGATAAGAAGGTAAGAGTGCGTGTGAAAATAGAGGAGCTTGCTGATTTCATTAAGAAGCTAGGGAAGGAGATAGATAGAGAGTTAAAGAGGCAGGCACAGGAGAAGTTCAAGTCAAAAGTAAAGATGTTTAATGACGTGGAGGACGCTAAGAAGTTCTTCGAGCAGGACGTTGGGATAGTCGAGATCCCGTGGTGCGGGAAGGAAGAATGTGCCAGTGAAGTTGCTGAGGCGCTTGGTGCAGATGCCCTAGGAACACCTCTTGATAAGGACGTAGATATTAGGGGTATGAGATGTCCTACATGTGGAGCGCCGGCCGTGACGCTAATGAGATATGCTAAGAAGTACTGAGGCAAGGAGCTTTTTCTAAGGGCACTTACACAGTCCATAGCACTTTATACGTGTAGTAAAGATTAAATATACGGTCTAAAGAGACCTAGAGGTGCAGGGTTGTGCCCAAGAAACGTGAAAATAGGGGTAGGCATAAAGGCGGCAAAGGTTCCGTGAGAATGATTCAGTGTGATCAGTGTGGTCGCATGGTGCCTGAAGACAAGGCAATATGTGTGACAAGATGGTACTCTCCTGTAGATCCTCAGCTAGCTGCCGAACTCGAGAAGAAAGGCGCGATAATAGCGAGATACCCCGTGAGGAAGTGCTACTGCGTGAGTTGCGCTGTCTTCCTGGGCATCGTTAAGGTCAGGTCTGAGGAAGAGCGGAAGAGAAGAAGAACAAGATAAACTATTTAGGGCTGGATTAAATCCCTATTCAGGTGTGGTGAGGAACTATGAAAATCCCGAAGAAGATAAGAACATATTGCCCTCGGTGTAAGGCGCACACAGTACATAGTGTAATGATCTACAAGGCCGGGAAAAGAAGGGCATTGGCTGAGGGTCAGCGCAGGTATGAGAGGAAGAATAAGGGGTACGGTAGTAAAAGGAAGCCCGAACAGAAGAGGATGGCTAAGGTCACGAAGAAAGTCGTGTTGAAGCTCAAGTGTTCTCAGTGTGGATACGTAAGCCACAGGAAGGGTATACGGTTAAAGAAGGCAGAGTTAGTGGAGGTTGTTAGGAGATGAGGAAGCGCAAGATCCTAATACCAATGCCCAAGTCAAGGTTCGTGAAAGTGAAGTGTCCATCCTGCGGTAATGAGCAAATAGTGTTCGACCATGCAACCTTCCCTGCAAGGTGTTTAGTCTGCGGAACGATCCTTGTAGAACCTACTGGCGGCAAAGCGAAGATCCTAGGGGATATTGTTAAGATCTTGGGATAGGATAAGATATATCTAAGATCATTCTAACGACTTATAATTGGGTTTAAGTATTAACATGATTCTCTAGTAGGTGATAGCCTCACTTATATTAAGCGGTCAGCATATAGTATGCAGGCGGTGAATACCATGGTAAGGAAGCGTAAGCCCATGCCAAGAGTTGGGGAACTAGTCATAGGAACAGTTAAGAAGATCTTTGATTACGGCGCATATCTTAGCCTGGACGAGTATAATAATCACGAGGCATACCTACCTTGGTCAGAAGTAAGTTCCAAATGGGTGAAGGACATACATGACTTCCTGAGAGAAGGTCAGAAGGTAGTTGTTAAAGTAATACGTGTTGATAGACGTCGCGGACACATAGATGTTTCCCTAAAAAGAGTTAACGCGTCAGAACAAAGAAGGAAAATGCTAGAGTTTAGGAGAGCACAGAGAGCTGAGAAAATGCTTGAGATTGTGGCCAAGAAACTTGGGAAAACTCTTGACGATGCCTACAGAGATGTAGGGTGGAAGCTAGAGGACTACTACGGGGAAATATTCTACGGTTTCGAAGAAGCGGCGTATCGTGGAGAAGGTGCATTACGTGAAGCAGGCGTGCCGGAGGAATGGATTCCGGTGCTAATAGAGGAGATACGGAAGCACATACGTATAAAACGCGTTAAGATAAGGGGGCTCATAGCACTGATAAGTACAGCACCAGATGGTGTTGAGCGCATAAGAATGGCCTTCACAGCGCCACTGAAGAAAATTGAGATTCCACCAGATACTAACGTGAGAGTCTATACTATTGGAGCACCTAGGTATAGGGTGGAGGTCATCTCATCGGATTACAAGAAAGCAGAGAGAGTGCTATCCGAGTATATACATAATGTAGAGAATTACGCGAAACGCTTCAATATGGTCTTCGCTTACGAGAGGGAGAAAAGCTAATGAAGTTTCTACTCAAGAAATGTCCTAGGTGTGGCAGGTACACCTTAAGGGAAGCGTGTCCTGTTTGTAAGATAAATACTAAGGTAGCACATCCTCCTCGATTCTCCCCGCAAGACAAGTACGTAAAGTATAGGATAATATTACGAGAATTAAGCACCAATATAAAGGATATAGACTAAGCCATTTTAGATTGACGGATTTACAATGGTGTATCTTTTAGCTTTAGGAAGTAAGCTATAAGATTTGTGAGGGGATGCAAAACCATAACTATGTATACCCCCATAGCTAAATCCACTAAAGACACCTCTATACCCACGGCGTCATTAACTCTGAGTGCGGTTACCAGGACGTAAGTAACGAGAATAAAACTCAATTGATCCATAGGTATGAAAGGATCTCCTGAACGTATGTTTAAGCGCCGCTTCACAAAGGAGTTTAAGGAGTCTCCGACCATTGCGCCGATGCCAGATACAACTCCATATGTAATCCATCCATGATTATGAGTCACTAGTGTATAAATGCATCCTATGAGAAGACCTCCAGTAATTCCTGCAACAAAGCCCTCGATAGACTTATTCTTGCCTAACAGTCTCTTTCCATCAACAAACCTTAAGCCAAAATCTAGCGGATGTTTCTTGCGTATAATTCCACTAGCGACTACAGGCATAGCGTTAGCAACCATTGCTGGCAGAAATAGGAACACGGAACGTAGGAGCGCATGCTCAAATATCGTCAGCCAGCTTAACACCTTCATCACCCACCTCGAATTTCACTCTCTTACCAGCCCATGAGTCTGGATAGCTAAATATAAGCACACCCTTACCGGGCCCTATTCTTTCACACTTAATCACTAAGTCGCTCCAATACGATATGAGAGCGTCGCCACTAATTTCTTCCTTGCCCGTAAGTGCGGTGCGTACTTGAGCAGTAACAAGTACTAGGGCTTTATCCTGGTGAACTATTTGAGAAAGCAGCGCAAGGATAGTATTGAACAATACGTTAGCATACCTTGACCTTAGAACTTCAGCTCTGTAGAAGTTGTTGATTGAATCAATAGCTAGGTACTTCACACGAAAGCCTGACAAGAGTACGTCGAAAATTAGTTTAAGGAGATGTTCTCCGCTCACCGCATTTGCCAAGAAACATCGAGGTCCTAGGTCATACCTTCTAAGCAGGTTAAGGTAATGAGGCCCTTCCGTACTTATGAAGTAGCATGCTTCATTGTCAGCAAGATCCCTACAGATAACCTCCATGAGTTGCATCGCTATGTTAGTCTTACCTGAGCCAGCAACACCATATAGCACCGTGAGGTGCCCCATCAACAACCTAGTGAGCTCTTTCCATGTCAACGCCATTGACTGTCGAGGTAACTTATTAGCGTGTAAAAATAAAACCCACCGTGAGAGGCCGAAAGTTGAGGATCCCAAGATCCCGGAACATTAAGGCTGTGATATGCGATCCGAGGCTAATGAGGAAATTTGTTAAGTTAGCAGATGAGCTAGGTTTAACTTACTCGGTTCCCGGTAGCTCAGAAACTAAGGTGTCAGCTGATATAATCATTATAGACGATGAGTGTTTAGAACACTACGAAATAAATTCAAATACAGCATATCTCGTAGCTAATGATAATGTGAAGAACATAGTTTCAGAGGTCGCAGGTATAAGAAAAGCTTCTGTACTAATGGTTGGTGTAGATTTAGGGGCTAATATTGCTTTTGCCGTGTTTGCTGATAAGGAACTAGTTAACGTGGGTAAGGTGCGTGAACCCGAAGATTTCTTTCAGAGATTAAAAGAATTAGTGGATTTTGTGGAGCCTCGTAAGGTAATAGTTAAAGTAGGACTCCCGGAAATCAATGACGTGGATAATGTTGTTGGCGAAATATTAGAGGGACTCTTGAGAATGGGATATATCGCATATCTAGTTGATGAAAGTCGGACATCCGTGGAAGCTCCCAAAATGGTATTAAGGAAGTTGACTGTAAAGGATGATGACATATTAGCGGCTATTAACATAGCCCTTAGGAACGGTATGAGGGTTACTTAAGGTATTATTTACAAGGGTTTACGAGGTGACTCTAAGTGCCCGGTGGACCTCCTTGGAGATGGCGTAGGTGGATGGGAAGAGGCAGGATGCCTAAGCCAAGATTCATTCATACTCCTTTAAGAGGGTATGCCTACATACCCTCACCTGCAGTGCCACCGGGTATGGATTATGAGGAAATACTTCCTGATGAGCTTGAGGCGCTGCGTTTGGTGTATGTAGAGAAGAAATCACAAAGTGAGGCTGCCCAAATAATGGGTGTTTCTAGGGGTACGGTATGGCGGTTACTGGATAGTGGCCGAAGCAAATTAGTGAAGGCATTGATTTCAGGCAAGGCTATAGTAGTGGTTCCACCTCAGCCCGAGCACTCTTCGCCGGAGTGAGTGCTATTCGAGCTACAGGGGTCTTCTCAATAGCAGTCATAGTCAAGAATACCTTTGAGGGCCTCGTATATGGCGGAGTACGTGTCAATGCCTAACTCATATACGCGGGCGTTCTCTAAGCTCCTTTCCTTAAGGATTCCGATAATTGCTTCTTCATCAATGTGCGGACTAATGGACCTTAGGCACTTCCTTAACACGTTCTTGGCGAGTCTTCGGCGTTGTGAAAACATGCATCTCAGGAGGGTTTCAAGAAGAGTATGCTCGGGCTTCCATTCACGTATGCGTTTCAACACCACTAGTTGTGATGAGACCTTTGGGCTAGGGATGAAGTCCTTGGGCTTGAATGTTGCTGAGACCTTAACTATGTTGAAGTAATTCACCATAACTGTAACGCGACCGTACTCCTTACTGCCTGGAGTGGATGTAAGTCTTCTGGCAACCTCCTGTTGAAGCATTAGGACAGCTGCCCTCATGTTGGAACGTACATATGCGATGAGTACCGGTCCAGTTAACGAGTATGGTGTGTTCGACGCTAAAACATCAGCTCTGGTGCACCTGTTTTCAAGGAGACATATACCATCCCCTAAAAGAGGGTGGACATGAATTAGATCCTCAACGTTGGTGCTTAGAATACTGGCTATCCGTGGATCCACCTCAACAGCTATCACAGGCCTCCCTAATGTTGCAAGGAACCTTGTTAGGAAACCGGCACCAGCCCCTAACTCAAAAATAATCTGAGGGTCTAATTCTTTTAATTCTCTAACAAACGCGTAGCCTACCCTACAGGAACGCATAAAATGTTGGCTATACTTCTTCATTAATTTAATAACACGGATCTGGCGTAACTCACACTGTAGCTGGCGGCATGCCTCAACTAACGCACTTTCAAGGCAAATATCGTCTACCATTTTGGGGCATTCCTTCAAGGCAATGTTAAGCGAGACAGTATAATAATTTAGCCTCAGTTAATGAATGCAAATGTGGTGCCGGGGGTGCTTGTTGAACTCGAGCTTAAGACGGGAGAGATACTGCGCATTGTGGGCCCGGCAAGAGTTGAAGTGCTCGACGGGTCGCTGCTAGCAGTGGGTGCGATATACAGGAGGGGAGAATCATTTGTTGTGCATAGTCTAAGAAGCTACGGTATCAAGGCTTTAGAGGACACCAAGATAAAGGCGACACTTGGCGAGGGCGCGTCCGTAGAGGAACCCTCCGAGGATGAGGAGGTAATCGATGACTGGATTAATGTGGCGAAAATCATTCGTGAAGACCCACGCAAAATTAAGAAGGTAATAATCATAGGTCCAGTAGAATCCGGGAAAACCACGCTAACAGCCTTTATAGCCAATTACATGATGGAGCGAGGTAGCAAGGTATGTGTCATAGAGGGAGACGTAGGGCAGGAAGACCTCGCAGTACCAGGGACACTCTCCCTAGCCCTTCCCTTAAGGAAGTTCCTGTGGTTAAGGGAACTAAAGTGTGAGAGAATAAGATTCGTTGGGTGTATCTCACCCAGTCATGTGCAATGCCAGCTACATGTACTTACTGCGTTACGTGAGTTAATCGAGGAAGCCGAGAACTTGGAGTGTGATACCATAGTAGTGAATACGGACGGGTGGGTATCCAGCAAACAGGCGCTGGACTTCAAAGTATCAATTATAAGATGGTTAAGACCAACACACGTTGTCACACTAAGCAATGATATTTACGACATCATGCGCGCCGTGCTCGGTCATAATTTCTTTACTGTGGTGCTGAAGGCGAGAGCACCAATGAAAGTCAAGGAGAGAAGCAGAGAAGAAAGAAGAAGATTAAGGATAGAGGCCTACAGAAAATACTTTTCCGCAGGATCGAAGACCGTGAGCCTAAGACTAGGCGAAGTTGGGCTAATAGGTTCCTGTGTATTAGGAGGGCAGAGGATATCGATTGATGAGGCAATCACTTTATGCCCTTCTCTACAGCCAGTACGCGATAAAGTGCTTTTCACTTCACTGTACGGGCAATACCTAAACGTGGTCCTAAGCGATGGTCTACACAGTATAACGTGCGGAGAGAGTGCGGATCATAGTTACATAATCAATGCCGTACGAAAAGATGACTTAAGCGGATATCTGGTCGGGGTCCTAGATGAGGAAGGTAAGGATGTAGCATTAGGCATAATCGAGGACGTAGATTTTAACAATAACGTCATTAAGGTCAGGACGCCTTACAGTGGTAAGATATCAGCTCTAGTAGTTGGGAGAATAAAGTTATCACCCAACTACGAGGATACAGGTAGGGTGCTACGATGCGGGATATAGCATCGCTCTTGGGGTACTACGGAAGTCAAGGGAACATAATTACTGTAAAGAAGACGTTAAGTACAGAGTATGAGCCAACCAAGGTATTAGAGGAAGCTGAGAGAAAGGGAACTCCTGCGGTATTTAATGTTCAGGACTTTCCTTTACCTTGCGCTGGCTCATTAATACCCACACGAGAACATCTTTACACCTTGATGGGGGTGAGAAGCGATGAAGATGCCTACAGAAGGGTCTTAGCATCGCCTCCCTCTAACGACTGGTTCATAGAGAAATCCTTTGAAAGCATTTTCTCGGAGTTCAAGGGTAATGTTAAGGATCTTCCCGCAATAAGGTTCTATGAGAAAGATGGAGGTAGGTACATCACTACGTCTATCATTGTTGCCCGCGTACCGGGCACGGACACCTATAACGCGTCAGTCCACAGGCTCATGATTAGTGACGAGAAAGGATTTGCAATACGGATTGTTCCAAGGCATCTTTATAGAATATATGAGGACAACTTAAAGGAAGGTAAGGAAACTCCAGTAGCTATAATGATTGGTGCATCACCACTGACCCTACTAGCATCATCTCTTTCACCCCCGCTAGGAGTCTTTGAGTTGTCGCTTTACAAGAACTTAGCTAATGAGAGACTTGAAATCGTATACACACCCAACTATGAGATACCTGTGGATGCATCATCAGCCATCATAATTGAAGGCGTGCTGACAAGTAAGCTTGTTGATGAGGGCCCGTTCGTAGATTTACTTAACCTATATGACAGAAAAAGAAAACAACCGTATCTTAAGGTTGAAAAGATCTACCTCAATCAAAGCTCACGGGCGTTCTTTCATGTCCTTCTCCCTGGGGGGCTGGAGCACAAAACCATTATGGGCTTTCCTAGAGAAGCCGCGATCTGGGACGCTGTCCGTAAGGCAGTTCCGCGAGTAATTAAAGTACGGTTAACTTCCGCAGGTGGTGGGTGGCTTCACGCGATAATATCCATTGAGAGAAACAGCGATGGGGACGGCAAGACCGCTATCATGGCGGCCTTCGGTGCTCACCCAAGCGTAAAGCACGTAGTTGTAGTTGATTACGACATTGACCCGGATAAACCAGGGGACGTGGAATGGGCTATAGCAACCCGCTTCCGAGCGGACCGAGGCTTAGTAATAATAAATAACGCACGTGGCTCTACACTAGACCCCACAGCAGAGGATGGTATAGTAACTAAGATGGGTATTGATGCAACTTACCCGTTAGGAGAACGTAGCAAATACGAGCGCCCCTCGTACCCTAGGGGGCGGTGAAATATGTACCTCACCAAAGAGGAAGAGAAAGTACTTCGAGGCGATGAAGGGGAGGTCAAGGCTCGAGCCTTTAAAGTTATTGTTAAAGTAGGAGAAATTTTCGGCGCGGAGAGGCTAGTTAATATAAGCCATGCGCATGTATCAGGTATTTCTTACTTCAACATAGGGAAGCACGGTGTTGAGTTCCTCAGGGATCTAGCGAATAATGGGGCTAAATTCTCGGTATTCACGACCGCTAATCCTTATGCTGCGCATTACCTCTCCTTCAATGGAAGAGGATTTAGTAAGAACGTGATTGACAATCAAGAACAAATAATAAACATATTAATCAGCATGGGGGCACATGCCTTCACGTGCGCTCCCTACCATATACGTAGGCCTGGGATAGGTGAACACCTGGCTTGGGCCGAAAGTAATGCTGTGCTTTACGCTAATAGTGTGCTTGGAGCGAAAACCAATCGTGAAGGCGGTCCGTTGGCTCTTCTTGAAGCCATAGTGGGCAAGACCCCTTACTATGGAATGCATATGGACGAAGAACGGTGCCCATCAATATTAATTAAAGTTCCAAAACCTTCATCCCTGTTAGAAGCGGCAGCAATAGGGTACTTAGTAGGAAAGATCTCTCCCTCGAAAATACCCTATGTAGAAGGGTTAGGTAAGGCGCCAGAAGAGTGGCTGAAAGCATTCCTAGCCGGTGTCGGGACTACTTCCAGTGCTCCCATGGTGTTCCTAGAGGGGATTACCCCTGACCGTAGAAGAGTAAAGAAAGACAACATACAAGAACGCGTGAAGCTATCTGAAGAGGATGTCAAATCCTTCATTAAGGAGCACAGCCCGTCTCAAGAAGTGACTGGCAATAGACTGTATGTGATAGGTTGCCCACATGTTAGTAAGGAGGAAATCCGTAAAATTACTCTACGCATGGAGAAAACATACAGCAATGTACGCAATGAAGAACTATGGATCATAACAGGGTGTTTCTCATTGCCATGTAGCAAAATCCTAGTAAAGCCCAGTAGCAAAGTGAAGATAGTAGAGGGTGTGTGTCCTGTAGTCACTAGGCTGGATCTTCTAGGCGTCGAAGAAGTAGTAACAGACTCAGCTAAGGCGCTACACTACCTACCCAGGCTAGCACATGTTAGGTCTTTCATAATGGACAGAAAGGAGATACTCAAAAGATTTGGGGTGAAGTTGCATGGATAATGACATAGCTAACATCGCTGTAAAGTTAAAGGTTGTAGTCGAGAGCATACGGCAACACGACGAACTCTGTGGGGTGCTAAAGGTTATCGATCACCCAATTTCATTTCTTGGAGACGTGGATGCCGAATCGGGGAGAATACGTGATGGAGGTAATGTTAAAGATAGTATACTGCTGTACCCTACCGCAGTAGGCAGTACGGTGGGGTCCTACGTGATTTACGGGTTATCAAGAAGCGGGAATGCACCAGTTGCTATAGTCACATGTAATGAGGATGTTGTAACAACGGTTGGCGCGGTTATAGCGGGCATACCGCTCTATAAGCTAGTGGACTGTAGCGTGATTAAGGACCTTAAGAAGTATGATGGTAGGGTTTTCTGTATACATGACTCGGTCTTAGTAATGAAAAAGCAAGTTTTTCCTCTAGAATGCCAAGAGCGAGGCTGAGATCGGGGATAAGGTGGCATAAAATGGCTGGGGACGAAGGAAAGCTGATAGTACTTGAGGGGATTGATGGTGCTGGTAAAACGACCATTGCAAAGACCTTAGTTAATGAACTAAAGAGAAAAGGGTTTAATGCCCTATACACTTACGAACCATTTGATAAAGAGCTGATATCGATTTTGAATAAGAAGGGCTCGGTGCTAGGTGGTATATTCGAGGCATTAATTATGGCTGCTGACAGATATAATCATATCGAATGCTTAGTGAAGCCCGCCCTGCAGGCTGGCACGATCGTCGTTATGGATCGTTATTATTATTCTTCCCTAGCATATCAAGGTGCTCACGGCGTCTCCCTTGAGTGGATAAGGACGTTAAATAACTTCGCCTTACGACCGGATCTAGCCATATACCTTGATGTCCCTGAGGAGGTAGGTTTGCAAAGGAAGAAACGCTCGACTACACGTATACCTTACTTGGAAAGCAGTAAAGACTTCGTTAGAAGAGTGCGTGAAATATATCTGGACTTAGTTAGGAGCGGAGAGTTAATCTTAGTGGATGGGACGCAGGATCTCAGTAAAGTCGTCCTAGAGTGTAAAAAGTTGCTCTGTTCAAAACTAAGTCTGCTCTGCTAACTCCTTAAGTGCGCCTTTTGTACAGTACTTATTGATGGCTTCATCTATGGCTTTAAGCGTCTTAATGTAGACGTCGCCTTGAATGTATCCTCCCTTAACTAAGGCTAAGAATAGCTTGCTGTCAATGATTCTGCAAGGTTCGTCTAAAGCCCTAACTAAGTCTACCTCTAGGTCAACGTATTGCACCTGACCTGAAGGGAGGAACTCAGGCGGGGTATTCACGTTTACATATACTCCCTTTAAGTTACCGTTTTTATCAAAGTACCTATGCTCAGTAATCCAAGATCTCTCCACAATGTACGTTAAGATCTTGTCTCCAGGCTCTTTAGGTACGCTTAACCCGTCGTACTCTCCCGCTGATTTAACATTCCTTTTTACGATAGCGCTTATGCCTCCGTTGTCAATTATCTGGATGGGTTTTGCCTTTCCTAGCACTACATTCTTCTTAGTAATTCTTTTATGAAGGAGGATTATGTCGCGTTTACTGCTTAGCCTATGTGCTATCCACTTTCTTATTAGGGCGGCTAGCTTAGAGCTGTTTACTTCAGTAGCTATAATATCTAGTAAGTCTACGAGTCCATTATTTCGGGTCTCGTCTGACCTAAGTATATGATGATAGGGTGCGGTCGGCGCAACCTCGTCTCGAACAGCATCTAGGTATTTTTTCGAGTTGTAGGTGAGTTCTATTAACCTCATAAATTCTCCTATGTATACTACTTCCAAAGGTTTCGCATTCGCTAGCTTACGCTCAACATCTTTTAACTTAGAAATTAGTTGTGGAATCTCGCTAATAACTTCCTTTAAGTTAGCCTCATCGGCATTGCTTCTCCACCTAATGCTAAATCCCTGTCTTACATACTGAGCAGATGCCTCCAATAGGCTTGATATGCGCTCCTTGTTTCTAATAAAGTTGCTGAATGAGACACCAGAGCCTTTCCCCACTATCGCGTATTTGCCAACTACTCTAACTCTACTGGAAACAACCATGCGTTCTCCAGGTCTGACAGGAACTTTAACAACAGTAACCGGTATCTCCTTCCCACTCATGCATTCTGGCTCATCTACAAGAGTTGCTGGACCTACTGGTGTTTCTGCAACGCACTCCCGTCCCTCTTGCCCTATTATACGAGCCTTGAATGTGGCGTACAACCCTATCCTAGGTCTATATACTATTATGTCCGGTACAGTATTCTCGATTATTGAGCCGATAGCATGTACTTCGCCAGGGAAACCTAGTATTAATATCTGTGAAGGGTTGTTCTCATCGGACTTTACAGTGACATCTGCAGGTTTCCCCCTTTGCTCATTTATTCCTAGTCTTTCCGCTATTACTGGACTTACATCTACTAGCTCAATGCCATTATCGTGAAGTATCTTAGATATTGCTGTAGAATAAATTCCTCTGACCCTAGCACGTATAGGCATGATTTAGAGTACCTCACACATCAGTGCTAAGCTACAGACCGTTAGAGTGTTAGTCCTTTACTGTTGATAGTACAGCAACGATATTCCACACAGCAGTTCTTGTATGCATCGGCATGTTGGGATCTTGCGATACTTCATCTAGTATGCTTATGGCATTGGCTGCTCTCACACCTGGTGACAGGGAGAGGTCTCTCAGCATTTTCATGGCCTCTATAGCAGCTCGCCTGATATTCCTGGGAACACTGGAGTCGCCAATGATTTTCTCAAGTAAGATCATAGCCTGTCTTATTTTAGCCTCATTGAGACTCTTCTTATCTATACCGGGGCTCGCCACGTCGACCACCTCCTTGAATAGGGTATGTGCATAGGAATAATAAATTAAACTAAGAATAATTCTGCAGGGCTGATAAGATGTCTGCTAACAGGAATGAGGTTGTTCGCAAAATGGCAGAGCTCATGAGGTCTGGAGCGACGATGCTGGATAAGTCATGCCCTCTCTGTGGTGCTCCCTTATTTAAGCTTCGAAGCGGCGAAATTATTTGCCCAATTCATGGTCCAGTAAGAATTGTCAAATCCGAGAGCGAGGCAGTTGAGATATTAGCCGATGCGGTGCTTGATGAGCTTGAGGACTTCGCTGCAAGAAGGATACATGAGATACTTACATCTCTTAAATCCGGGAATTCTTCAAACGAAGAGTACTCATTAAGAACCTTAATGCTTTGGTTACAAGTGCTTAAATATGCACGTGTAATAAAGGCTTCTTCACAGAAGGATTGATATTCACGTATTCCCCACAAGTACGGAGATTGGTGCGGGGGGTGGGATTCGAACCCACGCAGGCCTACGCCATCGGGGATCCCACCCAGTGAGGGTCCTGAGCCCGACCCCTTTGACCTGGCTCGGGCACCCCCGCCCAAGAATTACTGATAAATATGAGAGCTTAATAAGCTTGAAGAAGGGTCAGCTGCCCTCTTCGCTACTCATGATTTCCAAGAAGACCTCGTAAAACTCCTCCTTCTCCTGCTCTAGCTCCTCCTCGCTTCTCTTGACTGTGCTTTCCTCACTTACGACGGACGTTGTTTTCACTTTGGAACTAGATGCTTTGACTTCAAGTTTATACTCCTCGGTTTCTGAGGACTTAACAACTTCCTCGTATCCGCACTCCGGACATCTAAGTACAAGCTTTCTACCGCGCTTCTCCGGCAGGAGCATCGAGCCACACTTTGGGCAGAACTTCATGGCACTGACAACCCAACCTAAAGCACCGTCTAGGGGGATAAAAAAGATTACCTGCATAGCTCAATCACCAATGCCTACTCTTTGTCTACTTTGTGAGCCCCAAACATACTGCCCCTAAAGTTTAATTCACAGTAGAACAACGATGTTAAAGCAAGGCAGTCCCATACTACTTGGTTGTTAACTGTAGTTCAAAAACCATAATTTA